>Ga0206895_1257_pt1 | contig 11992 bp, 7 predicted proteins | sample Alteio_BWOrgHeat_51_FD_152967 | JGI IMG/M metagenome (GOLD analysis project Ga0206895, IMG submission 152967) | Enriched cells from forest soil in Barre Woods Harvard Forest LTER site, Petersham, Massachusetts, United States -... | ecosystem: Environmental > Terrestrial > Soil > Temperate forest > O...
GAGCATTACCGCTTTGTCGGGGGTACACACGTTATTTCCGAATAAGAACCTTTACTTCACCGAGCAATATGTTGGTGGGCCAGGCAATTTCCAAAACGATATGGATTGGGCGGTCAAGAATCTGATTGTGGGCGCCTCCCGCAATTGGAGCAAGAATGTGCTGGAGTGGAACCTGGCGGCGGATCAGAATTATGGGCCGCATACTGCCGGAGGCTGCAGTACATGTCTTGGAGCATATACGATCAGTGGATCGGCCGTGACTAAAAACACATCCTTTTATATCATTGCGCATGCGAGTAAGTTTGTTGTGCCAGGGTCGGTGCGGGTGGCGTCGAATATTGTGGGGAACTTGCAGAATGTGGCGTTCCTGAGGCCGGATGGGAGAAAGGTGCTGATCGTGTTGAATGATCAGGCGGGTCCGAATACGTGTATCGTGCAGTTCAACAATCAGAATTTTTCGGCGAGCCTGGAAGGGTATTCGGTGGCGACGTTTATTTGGTGAGAGTGGCGACGTACCTTTGCGGCCATGACAAAGGTATATTTGAAGAAGAAGATCAGCCGGAGGGTAGAGAGTGGTCATCCCTGGATCTTCGCCAATGAGGCGGGGTTAGTGGAGGGCGAGGTGAATGGGGGAGATACGGTCGAGGTCTTAACACACGACAAGAAATTTATCGGGCGGGGTTACATTAATCCCAAGTCGCAAATCCTGGTGCGGTTGCTGACACGGGACCGTGGAGAGGCGATCGACGATGGGTTTTTCGGGAGGCGGCTGCGACAGGCCTGGGAATACCGGCAGCGGATCGGCTACACGGAGAATTGCCGGCTGGTGTTTGGCGAGGCGGATGATCTGCCGGCGCTGATCATCGACAAATTCAACGATCATTTTGTATTGCAGACATTGGCGCTGGGTATGGACCGGTGGAAACCCGCTATTGTGGGCGCTTTGGAGGAGATCTTTCAGCCAAAAGGGATCTATGAGCGCAATGATGTGCCAGTTCGGGAGTTGGAGGGTTTGCCCCAGATCAAGGGGTTTTTGTCCGCACCGTTTGATCCGCGGATCGTCATCCGTGAAAATGGGTTGCAAATGGAGGTCGATCTCGAGAATGGGCAGAAGACGGGTTATTTCCTGGATCAGCATGATAACCGGCGGGCGATACGGAATATCGTCAGGGACGCCGATGTGTTGGGGGCGTTCTGCTACACCGGTAGTTTCGAAACACACGCCGGGCACTATGGGGCAAAATCGGTTTTAGGACTGGATATTTCGGAAGCTGCGGTGGCACAGGCGCGACGAAATGCCGAGTTGAATGGGTTGAGTGGGATTTGCCGGTATGAGGCCGTCAACGCATTTGATGCCCTGAAACAATGGAGTAAGGAGGGGCGGCAGTACGATGTAGTCATGCTGGACCCGCCGGCATTTACGAAGAGCAGGGAGACGATCCAGAAGGCGATCACGGGGTATAAAGAGATCAATTTGCGGGGGATGAAGCTGGTTCGGCGTGGGGGCTTTTTGGTGACTTCATCGTGTACGAACCTGGTGAATCCGGAGCTATTCCTGGAGACGATACAGTTGGCGGCAAAAGATGCCCGTCGTCGGTTGAGGCAGGTGACGTTTGCGGCGCAGGCAAGCGATCATCCAATCATCGAAGGATGGGAGAACACGAATTATCTTAAGTTCCTGATTGTGCAGGTACTATGATTCGTCGGTATTACTTGTTGAGCTGAAAGATGCCGGAGTCGGTAATACGACCGGATTGGTCGCGGAGTTGGAAGGTATAGAGACCGCGGGTAAGGTCGGTGAGGTTTAGGGTGTAGTGGTCCACCATATCGGGGATGTCTTTGACCATTTTACCTAAAAAGCTAAAAATCTCCAATCTATAAGTGGTATTGGGTTCCCTGTCGAGTTCGAAGATGATGTAGGAAACGGCGGGGTTCGGGTAGAATTTCCTGACGATTTTATGCTCGTTGTCAGGCATAGGACCCCGCACCTGGCTTTTTGCCTGGATAGCTGTCAATAAGATAATGGATACCAGGATGTAAAAAATCCTCATAGCGGGGTATTATTTACATGTGTTTCCAAAATAATTAGTTTCCATTAAATATACAAAAAAGATGCCTAAGAAAATGCTAAATATTGACAAACGTTAATATTTGACAAAATATTGTATTGATAATCAATTATTTAATTCCGACAGGGTTTTGTGGATGGCGTCAAAGTTGGGGAGGTCGGTGGCCTTTTCGAGTACTTCGGCGTAGCGAATAATCCCCTGTTTGTCAACAACAAATGCGGAACGTTTGGATACCCCGTGCATATCGAATACGAAATTATCGTAGAGGGCGCCGTAGGCCGTGGAGACGTTCTTATTGAAATCGCTGAGGAGTGGGAAGTTCAGGTGTTGGTCCTCCTTGTATTTGGCCAGCGTGAAGACGGAGTCCACACTGATGCCGAGGACCTGGGCGTCGGCCTGGTTGTAGAGGGCGATATTATCGCGGGTGCTGCAAAGCTCTTTTGTGCAGGTACCGGTAAAAGCTTGCGGGAAGAAAAGAAGAAGGACATTTTTGCCTTTGAGGTCGTTTAGGGATACCTGTTCCTTTTCCGAGTTGTATAAGGTAAAAGCGGGTGCCGGCTGGCCGACCTGGATGGGATTGGAGCTCATGTTGATTGTTTAGGCTGTAAAAATAGTGGATTTTAGAATTTCGGACAGAGGTATCGCGGGTTTTCGTGTTCGAGGAATCCGATATAGGAGAGGGAGAGTTCGAAGCCGCCGCGGCCTTCGCTGACGGTCGAGAGGGAGGAGATGTTGACGTCGTAACTAAGGCCTATGGTAAAGGCGTTGGATTCCAGCTTAATGACAGGGATGATGGCATCACCCCAACGGATATACGAGCCAAAGTTGAACGTATAGCCGCTATTGTTGGGTTCCTCGTCCAGCTTGTAGGAGACCATGACGCCGCCGATGGTTTCCTGGAACGAGCCTTGTTGGGAGTGGTCGGCCTGGATGGTAAATCCAAGATAGTCGTTGATTATGGCGTGAATGCCGGCGGAGACTACGACTTTTGGGTCGAGTTCGATGGTCGGGTTCTGGTAGAAGGAGTTCTTTGGCCGGTTGAGGTGGAAATAACCCACTCCAAGGTAAAGCGTGTTCTTGTATTCGGCGCCGAATGCGGTGTTGAAACTGATGCCGAGTGCGCCGTCAATGTATCGGATCGTTGGCGTCGTAATGGTCTCGCCGTTGGGAATTGCGGGGTCATAGGCGGTTCCGTTATACTGGCTGTTGGTGGTTACTTTGGACATGTCGAGTGTCTTTTGCACCACACCGCCCATGAAGCCCACGGAGAGGTACATGGGCTTCACGTTGCTCAGGGATTTATGATAGTTTAGAGCGGGCATAACTTCCGTTGTGGTAAGGGCGGCGGTGCCGGCTTTATCGTAGAGTATTTCGAGGCCGGTTGTCAGGTAGTCGTTGGCTTTTCCGATGGACCACTTATACTCGCCGCTGAGGGAGCCGGTACGGTAGGCATTGTTGAAGCTGTTCCACTGGTCGCGAAAGAGGGTCTGGATGCGGTAGTCTCCCGTGAAAATGCCTGCCAGGGCGGGGTTGCGGAGGAGTGGTGTCTCGTAAAATTGGGAGAAGTGGATGTCCTGCGCGCGCGAACGTACCGGTGACAGGAGCAGGGCCCCTAAGAGTACGAAAAGCGAAATGAGCGGCCTGGCGGTGTTAGCGTTCATTAATATTCATTATCGGATAAGCGTTACGTTGCCGTGCAGCGCTATAACCTGTGCGTTGTTACAAATTACTTCCACGATATAGACATAAGCGTCCACGGGGGCGGGCTTGCCATTGAAGGTGCCGTCCCAGCCCATCGATTCGGAGTTGGCGGGGAAGTTCTTACGCTGGAATACCAATTGTCCCCAGCGGTTGAAAATGGTCATCGACTGGATATTATAGAGACCCGATCCGCGTGGATAGAAGTAGTCGTTGACCCCATCTCCATTTGGCGAGAACGTATTTGGAACGAAATAATTCCCTTCATTGCAAACGGTGTTCACCAGGATCGAAGCGGTATCTGTGCAATTATTGGAATCGGTCACCAGTACGGAATAGGTTTGTGCGAAGGTCAGGGTGGCTGAAGGATTGGGGCATTCGGTGCAGCTCAGGTTTACCGCGGGGGTCCAGGCCCAGGTCGTCACGTCAGGGCTGTAGGTGAAGGGGATGGTCACGGGGACATCTACCGGCGTGGAGATCTGTTTGGGTCCCTTGATAGTGGGATTCGGATTGACGGTTATCGACGCCGAAGTTGTGTCGCTGCAGCCGCGGAAGACCGATGCCGTGAGGGTAATGTTGTAGGTGCCCGCGCCGGCATTCACCAGCGGATTTTGGACGGTGGAAATCTGGCCATTGCCAAAGTCCCAGTGCCAGGTGATCGTGTCGGGGTCAGGCACGGCCAGCTTGCCCAGGAACTGGACGAGGCCCGCGCAAAGGTTACCGGAATCGGAGATCAGGATCTGAGGTGTCTGGTAGATGCGGATGGTGTCGGTGTAGCTCGCCGAGCAGTTGGCGAGGGTGATGACATTTAGCGTGACTGGCATAAAACCCGGCGTGGAATAATAGTGGCTTGTATCGAATGGACTGGTGAGCGGCGGGGCCTGTGCCGCGCTGCCGCCGTCACCAAAAGTAAAGGTCTTGCTCAGCACTCCGTTATTGGTGATCGTGAAATCGGCAAACGTTACGAGGCCGGTATCGCAGAAGGCGGTAGGGTTTGCGGTGAAGAAAGGAACGGCGCCGAGAACGGTCAGTGCGGTATCGACGATAGTGACGATACATCCGGTGGCATCGGTCAGCAAGACGTAAGGCACGTAGGTATTGGGACTTCGGTAGGTGTGGACCGGCGATCCATTCTGTGAAGAATCGGATGAATTATCCGCGAAATTCAGGGTGAACCTGGTATAGGGAGGTGGAACGATGTTGAATTGGGCCACGAGGGAATCGCAGGCCGCTTTTGGCGTAAAGTTGAATATCGTAGTGTTGGGGTTGATCAGGTAAACCTTCTGGCTGGTAGAATCGAGGCAACCGCCGGGGCCCTGGACCACGAGCGTTGCGGTGAAGGTATCGATACTGTTGTAAAAGTGCGAGGTACTAACGGAAAGGGGCAGGGTTTGACCGTCGCCAAATTCCCAATAGAGCGAATCATAATTTTGGCTGTATGAGGTAAACAAGGTTTGGAGCGGGACGCAAATTGCGGTCGTATCGGCGATGGTAAAGGCGGCGATGGGCGATAGGATCTTCAAATTCTCGGTGGTGTCCGTCGTGCAGCCATATTTGTCGGTTATGCTGAGATTGACCGGATAGGTCACACCGCTAGCCGGCGGGTACGTATGTGTCGGTGTAGGGAAGGTGCCCGTGCCGTCGCCGAAATTCCAGGTTTCGGTCAGGCCGTAGCCTACGGAGAGATCGGTGAACGTTATCGGGGTATTGGGGCAATAGAAGCTGTCGGGTGCGAAGAAGAGCGGGTGGGGTGAGGTGATCTGGACAGGGGTTGCAACGGTGTCGAAGGCGACACAGCCGGCGTTATCGACTACTTCCTCTACCACGGTATACGATCCGGTATCCGCATACTGGTGGACAAATGGCGGGCCGGTGAACGACTTGGGATTGGTGCTGTCGCCCCAGTTCCAGATAAATTGGGTGTTGGCGGTGCCCTTGGCGGATGGGGTCGAGTTATCGGTAAAAGTGATGGTGCTATTGACGCAGCCGCCGGGTGGCGCGGTGAATTTGACGGTTGGTGCGGTGACGACGATGTTGGTGGGTGGCGAGGTGTATTGGCAACCGTTCTGATCGACGACCGTCAACGTGGTTGGGTAGGTGCCGTCGGCGGAGAGGTGTGTATTGAAAGTGGAAGCGGCGTGGTCGGTGATCCCGGGACCAAATGACCAGATATAACCGGCGTTGGGTGTGCCAACCGGAGTGGTGGTAGAAGTCGACACAAGCGTAAAGATTTGCTGGTTGCAGACGGGGTTTGCGGAGACCGTGAAGGAGGCGGTGATGTTTTCCAATATCAATGACTTGTAGGCGTACGCGGTGCAGGTACCGTCTTGAACGGTAAGGGTGATCAGGTAAGGGCCCGGGCTCGCATAGGTATGCGGCAGCGGAAGGTAGGGCGGGGTGTTGAGCGTGCCGGAATTGAATCCGTCGCCATAATCCCACAAGTAGGTTAGCGGGCTCAAGGTTGCGTCGTAGAGGGTAGAATCGATAAAGGAAACCTCCAAATTATTTGGTGCTGTCGGATTGTTGGCTGCGCAATTGACGACGTAACCGAATTTAGGGATGGGTGGATTGATGGCAACCGACTGTTGGGTCGACGTCACACAGCCGGCGTTGTTTACAGAAAGGGTGACGGTGCGGTTGCCGAATTTTGTGAATACGTGGGTTACAGCATTACCGCTGTCGGTTCCGGTGCCGTCGCCAAAGGTCCAATACCATTGACTGGCCAGCGTTGGCGAGGTGAAGCTGACCTGGGCGGTGCCGCAGATGGGTGCTGACGGGGTATAGGAGAAGCTTGGTGTAACCGGGGTACCGACCTGGACGATATTGCTAAAGGTCTGGGTATTTGTACAACCGCCATTGGTGGTGATCGTCACGGTAAGGCTTTGGTACCCGGTTGATGACCAGGTGAAGCTTGGACTGGGTCCGGTGGCCGAGGAAGGAGTGGCTCCCGGCGCGCTCCAGGAATAGCTGGCAACGGGATCGACGGTCGATACGGTATAGGCCGGCGTAAATGTCTGGCCGACGCAGGCGCCCTGCAGACCCATAATGACGGTTGGCGCGGTGATGTTGACCGCATTGGTTACCGTCGTTGATCCGGTGCAGCCCGCAGCGGTTGTTGCCGTCAGCTTGACGTTGTAGTTACCGGTACTGGTATAGGAGTGGGTTGGTGTCGGCGACCCCGTTGAGGTCTGGCCATCGCCGAAGTCCCAGGACCATTGGGTAGGGGCCGGAACGGTCTGGTCTGTGAACTGGACGGACAGGGGGGCCTGGCAGGCGCTCGACGGGGTAGCGGTGAAGGCCGGGACGAGCGCACCGCCGATATTTATCGTGCTCGTGGTCGTGGTAGAACAGCTTGCGTAGGTATTGGTGAGGGAGACGGTATAAGATCCCGCGGTAGTATACGTATGGACAGGGTTTGTTTGATTGGATTTTTGGCCCCCGTCGCCGAAGTCCCAAAGGGAGGAGATCGGGGCGGGGCTGGTACCGTTGGCAAAGTTGATCGGCGTATTGATACAGCCCGCAGACGGGGCAGTAATAACGGGGGTGTTAGAGGTGAGGGGTACGGTCTGGGTCAGGGTGTCGCCGCAGCCCAGGCTGCTAAAAGCGATCAGGGAGACCGGATAGTTGCCTGCGGAGGGGTAGGAAATGCCGCTGGGGTTGACGGCATTTGAGCCGGTTGGGGCCGCGCCGCCACCGAAGCTCCAGGTATAGGTCATGGCGCCAGGGCCGGATGTTTGGTTCAGGAAATTGAGGCTATAGGGGGCGGAGCAGCCGCCGCCAGCCTCCGACCAGGTAAAATTGGTCTGTACCCCCGGTACGAGGCGCAGGGTGCGGCCGTATGTCACCGACGAAGAGCAGCCGCCGGAATTGGTGACGGTGAGGGTTACGTCGTAATAGCCCGTCTGGGTGTAAAAGTGTTGAGGAGTGGGCCCGCTTCCCGTGGTGCCATCCCCGAAATTCCACTCGTAGTCCGTAATCGTACCCTGACCTGGCTGGGAGTATTGTTGAAAGGTGATAAACGATGGGGCGCAGGCCAGGTGCAGATCGAGACCAAAGGAAACATAGGGCGAAGCGTAGACGGTGATCAGGCTGTCATACCGGACGGCGGCCGCGCCGCTGGCATTTTTGACGATCAGGGTTACCGTATATTGGCCTGGGGTGGTATAGGAGACGGTTGGAGTAGGCGAACCGGAGGAGGTTTGGCCGTTGCCAAAGGACCAATTCCAGGATGTTGGGTTATTGGAGGACTGATCCTGAAATTTAACAACCAGCGGAGCACAGCCCGAAAACACGTTAGCAGTGAATTGGGCTACAGGGGCTTGCGCGCGAACGAGGGCTCCGAGCAGACAGAGGCAGCCGGCCAGGATGAATAGTTTTCGGCTCAACTAAAGGGTCGTTTAGGTAATTCGATAAGAGCGGCCTTCGACAGGACAGTGGATTATTGCTTTCTCAGCTGGAGGAAATTGGATGTATGGCTGACGGTATCCGTGGACGATGCGGATACGCTATCCGTATAGCTATCAGTAACGTACCAGGTCTCATTCAGCAGGTTGAGCGGAAATCCTGCACCGGGAAAATCCGAGGTGATCGTCCTGGCGTTAACATCCACCAACCATTCCCCTTGCACGGAATCGGTATTGAGAATTCCTGTTACGGTATTATTTGCGTCAAATTTAAACAGGTAGCCCGAAAAAGCCGCAGTTATATTGCTGTCATTTTGCTCATATCCAGTCACGTACCACAATCCATTCGTCACATCGGAAATAACTGCCTTCTGTTCCTGGTTCTGAATGAATTTCTTACAAGAAGCAAGAAGAATGCCGGATAAAAGGATTAAATAAAGGTGCTTCATAGTCCCAGCTATTTAGTTCCAAGATACGATACCAACGCTCAAGATACAATACGAAGTATTACGATCAAAAGTCATAAATAATAACGTATTTTTTCAGTAGATAGTCTAAAAAATGCTGGATATCAAGGCCCTTTCCCGTGGCAATCTGGCAGAGCTGTTCGCTGGTATACCGGCGGCCATGGCGGTGGATATTATTCCGCAGCCAGTCGAGCAGCGGGTTGGTATTGCCATCCTGGATGCTACGATTAATATTAACATCTTGATTTTCAGCTGTTTCGTAGAATTGTGCCGCATAGAAACTGCCCAGGCTATAGGTGGGGAAGTAGCCAAAACTTCCATGGCTCCAGTGGACATCCTGAAGGCAGCCATGTTTGTCATCGGGGACGTCTACGCCAAGCCAGGCGGCATAATTCTCCTTCCACCAGCGAGGAATATCGCCGACGTCCAGGGAGCCGTCGATGAGGCGTTTCTCCAACTCATACCGGATCATGACGTGGAAATGGTAGGACACCTCATCGGCTTCGGTGCGGATCAGCGAGGGGGCGACTTTATTGATGGCATCGTAGAATAGTTCGGCGCTCACGCCGCCAAACGGTTGGGGGAAGATGGCTTGCAGCCGGGGGTAGACCGTCCGCCACCAGGCGAGGCTTCTCCCGACATTGTTTTCCCACAGCCGGGACTGGGATTCGTGGATACTCAGGGAAGCAAATTCCCCAAGTGGGAGCCCATAATATTGGGGTGGAAGTCCCTGTTCATACAAAGCGTGGCCGGTTTCGTGGATGCAGCTCCAGGTCATGTGGTTGAAATTATTCTCGTCGATCCGGGTGGTGATGCGCACATCACGGGCGTTGAAGCTGGTAGTAAAAGGGTGTTCGGAGATATCCTGGCGCCCGGCGCTGAAATCGAAACCGAGCTGCCGGATGATATCGAGGCCAAAATTCCACTGGAGGTTGCGGGGGAAGTGCTTATGGAGGAAGCTGTCATCGACCTGGGGACGGAGTGCGATGCGATCGAGGATATCTTTGAGTGGGATGCGAATGGTGCCGAAGACGTGATCGAGCAAGGTGGTGGTGCAGCCTTTTTCAAAATTGTCGAGGAGGGCGTTGTATGGGTGGCCCTCATAACCGGCCATTTCCGCTTCTTCCTTTTTCAGGTCGACAAGCTGGTGCAGGTCATCTTTGAAAATTGCAAAGGAGTTGGCGGCGCGGGCCTGGATCCAGCTATGAAAGCTCCGGGAACTGGCTTCGCTGAGGCGGCGAATGAAGGCGGGGCTGAATTTTTTCTGTTTGTTAAAATCTTCGAGGCTCAGCTCTACATTTCGGCGCTCATCCTCCTGCAAGTCTCCCCGCTGCATGAGTTCCTGCATCAGGTCACCGAGGTCCGGAGCGATCAGCCATTCGTGTGCGATCTCCGAGAGGCTTGCGAGTTGGCGGCTGCGCGCTGTTGCGCCCTTTGGCGGAAGATAGGTCTCCTGGTCCCATTCGAGGACGGCCGCAGCGTATCTGATATCTGCGATTTTTTGCATACGATCTACATACGTTATGTAGAGGTCTTGGGTGGAAGTGGAAAACATGATAATTTAGCTGAATGAACAAATATCGATTTTTCCTTGCCGCCGTGCTTTTTTTTCCGCACTTTATTAAAGCCCAGAAGATCGATTCCATGTTGAATGTATATGCGAACAATTATCCGCAGGAGAAGATATATCTGCAGCTGGACAAGAAGCTTTACCGCCCGGGAGAGACGGTATGGTTCAAGGCGTATATTTTTTCGGGCGCCGATCCATCGACGCTCAGCAGGAATTTCTATGCGGAGTTATCCGATCCTTCGGGCAAGGTGCTTGAGCGTAAGGTATACCCGGTGACCGAGTCCAGTACAGCGGGCAGCTTCGATCTGCCGAAGAAGATAGAAAGCCGGCATTTACATTTTAGGGCCTATACCACCTGGATGACGAACTTCGATACGGCTTTCTACTACGAAAAAGATCTTCGCATTTATGACGAAAAGTTCGATTCTGCTGGGACGGTCACGATGGTGCCGAGAGAGGCGAAACTTCAGTTCTTTCCGGAAGGCGGGGATATGATCGCAGGTGTCGAGACGATAGTGGCGTTCAAGGCGAATGACCAGTTTGGTTTGCCGGTGGCGGTGAAAGGCGTGGTACAGGATCACACGGGCAAGGAGTTATCGACGTTTGAATCCTCCCATGATGGCATGGGCAAGATCCTGCTGACACCTGACAAGGGGGATTCGATGACTGCGGTGTGGAAAGACGAGCGGGGGATCGAGCATCGTACAGGGTTGCCGGCGGCGAAGGCAACAGGGGCGGTATTGCGGGCGATCACTGCAAATCAAAAGGTATTGTTTTCGGTGGCGCGATCGGCCGACGGACCGTCGGAATTAAAGCGACTGACGATCATCGGGTCCATGCATCAGCACCTCATCTATAAGGCGAGGATCAACCTGGATGAAAATTATATGAGCGGGGGGACGATCCCCACGGGGCAGTTGCCCAGCGGGGTAATGGTGTTGAGCTTGTTTGACGGCAATATGATGCCGGTGGCGGAGCGGGTGGTATTTGTCAATAACCACGAATACCTTTTCAGCCCTGAGTTATCGGTGCAGATAAAAGGGGTAAACAAACGCGGCAAGAACACCCTGGCAATCGATGTGCCGGATACGATCAAATCCAATTTATCGCTGGCGGTTACGGATGTAACGGCGGACGGCGAATTTCCGAATGATGACAATATCATCTCGCGATTATTGCTGACCGGGGAGATCCGCGGATACGTACACGACCCCTATTTCTATTTTTCGAACACCGCCGACAGCCTGGCCGGGATGCTGGACCTGGTCATGATGACGCATGGATGGCGGCGGATCAAATGGGAAGCGATGGCGAAGGGGCAGGTGCCGGCGATCAAGAACCCTGAACAGGATTACCTCGCCATGCGGATCGAAGTGCTCGGAGTGGACCCGTACAAGATCCCCAAAGATGAATCCCTCAATGTGATCCTTAGCCGAAAGGATTCCAGCACCCAACTCTTGTCTGTTCCGCACATTTCCGGATCAAAGTTTGGGTTGATGGGTCTGGTTTTTTTCGATACGGTCAAGGCGTACTATCAGTTCAACACCAATCGGGCGTTGGCTGACCAGGCGGCTGTTACCTTCACCAATGGTTTGGTGCGGGGACCCAAGGTGGCGAAACCATTGTCGAATGGCTTTGACGGATGGACGGCGGAGGATTCCGTCTACCTCAAACGCAACCGGTATATCCAGCAGGAGTTGATACGGGTTCAGCCGATAGAGGATGCGAGGGTCAAGACGCTGGAAACAGCCACGGTCATAGGGCATGTACAGTCACCGGCGGAAA
>Ga0206895_1027_pt2 | contig 11972 bp, 6 predicted proteins | sample Alteio_BWOrgHeat_51_FD_152967 | JGI IMG/M metagenome (GOLD analysis project Ga0206895, IMG submission 152967) | Enriched cells from forest soil in Barre Woods Harvard Forest LTER site, Petersham, Massachusetts, United States -... | ecosystem: Environmental > Terrestrial > Soil > Temperate forest > O...
ATGTTCCGCAGTTATCAGCTACCGTTACAACAGGTGTTGATGGCGTAGCTTTCGGCGCAGCTGTTGCTGAACCCGCTGCACTTACACAACCATTTACGGTTTGTGTAACGCTATATGATCCGGCACCCGAAACTGTGATCGATGCGGTTGTTGCACCTGTGCTCCATAATAATGTTCCTGCTGCATTAGTTGATAAAGTTGATGTTCCGCAATTGTTCACTACAGTTACAACCGGTGTTGATGGAATTGCTTTTGGTGCTGCCGTTGCAGAACCTGCCGCACTTACACAACCATTTACGGTTTGTGTAACACTATACGATCCGGCATTTGCAACAATAATTGATGCTGTTGTTGCATTTGTGCTCCATAATAAAGTTCCGGTTGCGCCGGTAGACAATATTGATGTTCCGCAGTTATCAGCTACTGTCACTGTTGGTGTGGCAGGTAATGCTTTCACTGTTACAGTTGCTGAGGCGGTTGCGCCGCAATTATTGGTATAAGTAATAACAGCTGTACCGCCAGTTAAACCAGATACTACACCTGAAGCATCTACGGTAGCAACAGATGTGTTATTGCTGCTCCATGTTCCGCCGGTGCTTGTAGTGGCAAGTGTTGTTGTTGATCCGGCACAAACAGATGTTGTTCCTGTAATAGCGGCTACTACAGTTGGCGATACGGTTACTGTAAATGTTCCTGTTGTAATATTATTACTTGCATCAGTTGCAGTAACGGTTACAGTTGTAGTTCCCACTGGGAATACTGTTCCGGGGTTTTGACTGTAAGTGATCGTTACAGGCAATCCTGAATTATCAGTTGCAGTTGCTGTAAAGCTTGCGGTAGCGCCACATACAGTAGTGTTTCCTGTTGCTGTAATGTTTGAAGGAACCGTTAATACCGGTGGTATCAGGTCGATACCTAATATTACGATAGCCTGTTGTGTTTGCGTAGTTATGTTGCCGTTACCGTCATCATAAGTCCATATAATATTGTATGTGCCCGGTGTATTATAAACTAATGGGCTTGTTGTAGTAGCGATGATATTTCCTTTACAATTATCTGTTGCAGAAGGGAAATTTGAAACGGTTGCTGGTGTAGACAGGTTCAATGCCGGCAATGAAGCTACATTTGGAACCGGCGCTGAATTATCAACCACAGTAATAGTGATCGGTGCCGACATCAATACATCCGTACCTGTTGTAGTGCTAACAGAATAATCACCGCTTTGTGTTGCTGTATAGGAAGAAGCGGTAGCTCCCGGTATTAATACTGTATTCAGATACCACTGATAAGAACTGCCTGCAGTTCCTATCGATAAGAGAACTGAACCTGACGGGCAGAATGTAACAGGCCCATTTGCAGTGATCTGATTAAGTGAAGACACTGCAAGCCTTGTACTCTTTTTAATAACACAGTTTACAAATGGAACAGTCAATGTATAGCTTCCTGTTGCTGCGGTCTGTGCATTGTTTATTACCGGATTTTGATTTGTAGAGCCGAATGAATTAGGCCCATCCCAGATATAGGTGTTTCCACCTGTGCCCGCAAATCCACCTGTACCAAATAACTGTATCGTACTTCCCACAGCATATACAGATGCACTTGCTGTTGCAGTTACCACCGGATCGGCGTATGCAACACAATTTCCACTAACCTGTGGCGGGGCCCAGTTAGAAGTGCTTCCTGTTAAATTAAAATTATTGATTGTTCCGTCATTACCATTACCACTCGAATCGATCACTGTTGTAACAGTCGGATTATTTGCATTTACAAAACCCTGGTTAAACCTGAAGTAAACAGCCAGGCCTGGTTTTTGAACAGCATTCACCTGGCAAGACATATCATTAACGATCTCACACTGGCTTAATGCCTTTGTCCAGAAACGCGCTTCGTCAACCTGCCCTGCATAATATTCTGTGAAGCCCGGCTGAACGCCTAATGTAAGCGGTACATCATTAACAATAAGTGCACCTGTTGCTTCCTGCGAACCTGCCAATGCGCCATCAATATATATCCGCATAAAGAAGCCATCATAGGTAGCCGCTACATGGTGCCATTGATTGATACCTGGATAAGGTACGTTCATGGTATGATAAACACCGCCGCATGCGAGATAGAAAGCAAGCGTTTTCCAACCATCATCTGTTCTTGGGAAAATAAATCCTGTATTAACAGTTGCAGTAGTTGATTTGCTCATTACATCCTGTACATTGTTTGTATTGTTGGTAGGATATATCCATGACTCAATGGTAATTTCTTTTGTTCCTTTCATGGTTGCATTACTTGGAACGGTAACCATATCTTTTACACCATCAAAACTCAATGAACCTGCAGGAGCAGCTACTGTAACAGTAGTTTTATCAGAACTGTTACAACCATTTCCGGCAATCGTTACGGTATAAGTACCGCTTGCATTGGCCTGAACATTGGGGATAGATGGATTTTGCTGTGTAGAAGTAAATCCATTAGGGCCGGTCCATGACCAGCTATTGCCTGCTGTAGAAGTCAACTGCAGTGTTGAGCCTATCGCTACATTCGGGCCATTGCTTCCGGCTACTGCCTGGCTGCCCACAAAAGGAGAACAGGTTGCACTAACATTACCTGTAACCCAGTTGGAAGTAAGCCCGTTCATCTGGAATCCCTGTAAAGTTCCGTTGTTGCCATGCCCGCTCGAATCAGCCAGGGTTGTATATGCGCTGTTATCTACGTTTTGCAGGCCCTGATCATAACGGAAATAAGCAGACAGTCCATTTTGTGCAGCTAATCCATTATTAGCGCCATTCAAAGCGCAGGTAATATTATTCTGGATCTCACATTGTGTTAAAGCGCGGCTCCAGATCCTTGTTTCATCTAAACTACCCTGGAAATATTCTGACGTGCCATCCTGCACGCCAATTAAGAGATCGTTATTAAAATACGTAATGTTTCCGGTAACGGCCAATGATCCGGCAAGGTTGCCATTGAAATATATTTTCATGTTTGCGCCATCATAAGTAGCAGCAACATGGTTCCACTGATTAAACGAACCGGTATAAGGTACACTCAATACTTTTTGTACCCCATCTATATATATCCTGAACATAAAGTTTCTCCATCCATCTTCTGTTCTTGGGAAAATATAACCGCTTGGTGTAGGATTCGTAACAGTATTTGAACTTGATTTAGAAACCACGTCCTGAACAGCAGGCAAACTATTACTTGGGCTGATCCAGGTTTCGATAGTTAATGCAGCCGGGTTTAAAGAAGTACTGTTCGGGACAACCACTTTACTGCCAAGCGAATTAAAATTCAACGCTCCGGCCATCCAGGCTACTGTAACGGCAACTTTTGCTGTGGAGGTACAGCCATTATTGGTAACGGTTACTGTATAGGTTCCGCTGTAATCAGTACTTACACCATGTATCAAAGGATTCTGTGCATTAGAAGTATAGCCATTAGGCCCTACCCATGAATAGGTTCCGCCACCCGTAGCAGACAGATTGATATCGCCGCCAACAGGTACTAAAGATTGTGCAACACTGGCGCTAATAGGCGCGATAGCTGTGCAGGAAGAGCTCGATACAATACCATCTGCCCAGTTAGATAAAAGGCCTGTCAAAAGAAAACCATTCAATGTTCCTGTATTTCCGTTTCCACTGGCATCTGTTGCAGTTGTCACCAGTAAATTAGGCAGGTTTAATAAACCCTGGTTGTATTTATAATAAAGCGCTAAACCTGCTTGCGGCAGGGTTAATTCACAATTCATGTTATTTGCGATCGTGCACTGCGACAGTGCCTTGTTCCAGATACGTGTTTCATCTAATTTCCCGCCGAAGAATTCTGAAAACCCCGGTTGGTTAGCGAGCGTAAGAGGGTTATTATTAACAGTGATGGTTCCGGCAAAATTCTGACTGCCTGCAAGTTGGCCATCAATGTATATGCTCATGGTTATTCCATCATAGGTGGCCGCGAGGTGGTGCCATTGGTTTATTTTATCAGAGCCATAATTAACTTCCAGTATCTGCCAGCCAAATCCATTGATGTTCAACTGGAACTGAACCGAACCCAAACGCTTGGTAAATCTCGGGAAAATGTATCCGTTATTGGTTGTGGCAGATGATTTACAAACTACGTCTTGTACAGTAGTTGACGATTTTGTTGCATATACCCATGTTTCTATAGTAATAGCTGAGCTGATATTCAATGAAGGGCTTGCAGGAACATTTACAGATGCAGTCGCACCGTCAAAGCCGAGGGCAGTTGCATTCAATTGTGCATAAGAATGACCAAAAGAGAAAAGCGCTACCAGAGAAATGGTGAAAAATTTCTTCAAAGAAGCCAATTTCAGTTTTGTTTTTGGGTAAAAGTTCAAGCTCATAGTCTTTATAAAATTTGGTGCCCAAATCATTTTATGATTGATCACCGATTAAATTTAATCGTATAGGATATGAAATTTAAAAGCCTTGAAACTTATGCTGGACAAGGGCCAGCGGCTTTTCAGGATATAGACCGAATTGGATTTTATTGGTTCAGAACTTATAGAATCTGAACTTTCTATATTATAATCTTTCGGTGGAAATACTTTTCAACTGTAAAGATTATACTACAAATGTAATAAAATTACCTATACCTCAAAATAAATTTAAAGAAAACTTAAAAAAGATTTCCACAGTAATGAACATCTCATTTCAGCTTTTTTAGAAGTATAAATAACAGAAATGCAAAGAGCTATTCCGATGCGTTTTTTTTATACTTATAACGCAATGATTATTAATGTATAAATAAATAAAGCCCGCTTTTAGCGGGCTTTATTTATAAAATTTAGGGAGGTCCCGAGCGGATTCGAACCGCTGTAGAAGCTTTTGCAGAGCTTTGCCTAGCCACTCGGCCACAGGACCGTTAATTTTGTAAAGGTATCACTACAAATTGTATTTCTTTTATATGTGATACCTGTACTATAAAGCGAAAATAAAGCAATCAAAGGAAATTTAAAATTCTAAATCCTAAAACACGAAATTTGCCGGCTAATAAAATAAACAAATGAACAGGATCGCAGAAAGTGAATTGATCATTAATAACCGTGGCGCAGTATATCATCTCGATGTAAGGCCTGAAGAACTTGCAAACACTATCATTACTGTTGGGGATCCTGACAGGGTTGCAGAAGTAAGCAAGCATTTTGATAAAGTAGATACGATGCGCAGCCACCGCGAGTTTGTAACACATACCGGCATTATCGGCAACAAAAGGATATCGGTAGTTTCTACAGGTATCGGAACCGATAACATAGATATTGTATTGAATGAGCTTGATGCATTGGTAAACATCGATTTTGAAACACGTACGGTTAAATCGACACTTACCCAGCTGACCATTGTACGTGTGGGAACATCCGGTTCGCTGCAGGCCGGTATCCCGGTTGACAGTTTTGTTGCAAGCACACATGCGATCGGCATCGATAACCTTCTGAATTTTTACCGGCAGGATAATAACGAGGAGGAACTCCAGGTAATAAGGGCCTTTAACGACCATACGCAATTATCAAAACTTGCCACACCGTATATTGCTTCTGCCGGCCCATCGATACAAAAACATTTTGTTGATGGCTTTCATCATGGCATTACGGTTACATGTCCGGGGTTTTATGGCCCGCAGGGAAGGGTTCTGCGTTTAGGGCTTACCAATCCTGACCTGATCGATCAGCTTACTTCTTTTCGTTTCGGCAATCACCGGATCACTAATTTTGAAATGGAAACAAGCGGTATCTATGGATTGGGAAAATTGCTCGGCCATCAATGCTTAAGCTTAAGCGCGATCGTTGCAAACCGTGTTGAAAAAACATTCAGTAAAGATGGCGCCGCAACAGTAGAGAACCTGATCAAAAAAACCTTGTCTATATTAGCAGACATTTAAGCAATGACAATTACCTTTTATAAATACCAGGGAACAGGCAATGATTTTGTGATCATTGATAACAGGGATGGGAATATTGCGCTCACAACCGAACAGGTAAAACATTTCTGCGACAGGAGGTTTGGTATCGGCGCAGATGGATTGATGTTGCTTAGTACCCTTGCCGGTTATGATTTTGAAATGACCTATTACAATGCCGATGGCCGTGAAAGCAGTATGTGCGGGAATGGCGGGAGATGTTTAACGCGGTTTGCATATGATATAGGCATACATAAAGAAACCTATCATTTTATGGCTGTTGATGGTAAACATGAATCCACATTGGGAGAGCATAACTGGATCAATTTAAAAATGAAAGATGTGGATGCCATCCTTAATCATCATGGTGATTTTATTCTCGATACCGGTTCGCCGCATTATGTAAAAAATGTAAACGACGTAATGTCCATTGATGTTTTCCACCAGGGAAAAGAGATCCGTTACAGCAAAGATTTTGAAGCTGCAGGCATCAATGTGAATTTTGTAGAAAATAATGATAAAAAGATCATCGTACGCACTTATGAACGCGGCGTTGAAAATGAAACGTATAGCTGTGGTACGGGCGTAACCGCTTCGGCATTGGTTTTCGCGCATAACGACAATGGCTTTAACCGCATTGAAGTGCAGACAAAAGGCGGCCATTTAGCTGTTGAATTTGACAAGACGGGTGAACAGTCTTTTAAAAATATCTGGCTCTGCGGCCCGGCCGTTTTTGTTTTTAAAGGAACGCTGGAGTTGTAAGTTTTAAGTAATAAGTTGTAAGTATATTTTACTACCGGAAAAATCATTATTAAAAGCAACAAAAACTTATTACCCAAAACTTACTACTTATCACTTACTACTTATAACTTCCCCTCATGATCCAGTACTTTAAAAACATTGACGGGCAGACTGTTGAAATAGACAAGCCTGATATGGGTGTGTGGGTAAACCTTGTTCCTCCGTTTAAAGAAGAAGAGTTTATTGAACTGAGCAGTGATCTTGAGATCCCTGTTGAATTTCTGCGCGACTCACTGGACATAGATGAACGGCCGCGTTATGAAATGGAAGACAATGTAAAATTTGTGGTGATCAAAACGCCGACGGAAAATAATTCCTTTAACGACAGCGATGCATTTTATATTACCATTCCGATCTGTATCATTTTAACACATACGCAAATTGTTACGGTGAATTCTTTTGACAATGGTGCGATCAAGAAATTCCTTAACTCATTTCAAAAAAGGCACCCGGATAAAAAGAATATGATGATCTTAAAGATCTTCGAAAAAGTGGTGCAGAATTTTACGGAATTCCTGAAAGAGATCAATCACCGCAGAAACCAATATGAAACAAGTTTGTACAAAACCAACAGCAATGAGGATCTGTTGAATTTAATGCGGATACAAAAAAGCCTTGTGTATTTTATCACTGCATTAAAAAGCAACGAAATGCTGATGATGAAACTGGACCGCACAAATTTTTTAAGTTTTCATGAAGAAGAAAGAGAATTTTTGCAGGATCTGATCGTTGATACCAGCCAGGCTCTGGAGATGGCAAATATTTATACCCATATTCTTACGAGCACCATGGATGCATTTGCAAGCATCATCAGCAACAACCTGAACCATGTGATGAAAAGGCTCACCGGCATCATGGTCATACTCGCGGTTCCTGCATTGGTATTGGGCATTTATGGTATGAATACGGATCACATTTCCTATTCGCGCACAGCCTATTCATTTTATATACCGGTACTGCTTTCGCTTGCTGTGGCCATTATCATCAGCTGGTTTTTCTTAAAGAAAAAATAATATATGCCGTTGTTTAATGTAAGGGTTTACGGTGTGTTGCTTGATGAAAAAAAACGTTTATTAGTGAGCGATGAATTTATCCGCGGGAATTATTTTACCAAATTACCCGGTGGCGGACTGGAATTCGGCGAAGGCACACGTGATTGCCTGAAACGTGAATTCATGGAAGAAACAGGATTAGATGTTGAGATAGGCGAACATATTTATACGACCGATTTTTTTCAGATATCTGCGTTCAACAATAAAGACCAGATCATTTCAATTTACTATGCTGTTAAAGCAACTACACCGGTCATTTTAGAAAGCAAAACAAAACTGTTTGATTTCGCGCCTCATCAAACCGCTGATTCAAATGGCGAAGCTGAAGTTTTCCGTTGGATAGAATGGAGCGAACTTAGTGAGAATGATATGTCGCTGCCGATTGATAAAGTGGTGATCAGGTTAATCAAACAACAGTTATAATTAGTAATTAATAATTAGTAGTTAGTAATTGTTGAGTCATGTAATTATTAACTACTAATTACCAATTAACCTTACCCTGCTGTTGGAATATTTGTAAACTCCTCTTCGCTCCTGCCCATCGCTGCCAGTTTCATTTTATGTGAAGTTTCATGGCCGAGATATTTTTCAATCCATTTTTCGAACACATAGATCAACGGCGTTAGAATGATTGCCATAATAAATTTGTAGGTATAGTTCACAAGACAGATCGCGAGCACCAGTTGCCAGCTCCATCCGTTTCCCAATTTGAATGCGATGAACAGGACAACAAAACTATCCACCAGCTGAGATACAATGGTAGAGCCGGTTGAGCGCAGCCACACCCATTTTTCGCCTGTTACTTTTTTGATCTTGTGAAAGACCGTTACATCAACGATCTGGCTCACCAGAAAAGCGGTGAGGCTTCCGAGAATGATCCACATGCCCTGCCCGAATATTCCGCTGAAAGCATCCTGCATATTGGGAACGTTGCTGTCCTGTTTGGAACCGATCCAGAAATCAGCCGGCGGGATTTTCATCGCGAGATAAAACATCAAGAACGCATAAGAGATCAATGCGATGGCAATATAACTGATGCGGCGTACGGCTTTCGGGCCGTAATATTCGTTCACGATATCTGTAATGATAAATTCAAGCGGCCATAACAAAACACCGCAGGTAAGATTGAAGGAAAGCCCGGATTGCCCGAAAAGGCTGAAGTTGGAAGGATGCATCCCGAACAGTTTTTCCAGCGAAAATATTTTTCCGCCGATACATTCTGCGATCAATGCATTGGCCACAAAAAAAGCGGTGATGCCGAGAAACAATTTGGTGGGTTTGTCTTTTAAAATAGAATGTATCATGAAGGGAGTATAAAATGTTTAAATACCTGGAAAAGAAGAAACAAAAAATTAGTGAGCCCCAACCAAACCGGCAGATTGATCAAACGCTTATGAAGTATGCGTTTGAACCACCAGATACTTGCTGCCAGATTTATAAAAGGAGCCAACAACCAGCCCAGTATGATCACCACGCTTTTAACTCCCTGGCTGCCGATAAAATCATGTGTATTTAATATCACCAGGCAAACCACAAAGAGCGCATTACAGATCAGTGCCAGCCGGGATAAAAATAAAAGCCCCTTCATAAAAAATTTCGTTCAAAATAACATTAATTTGCTGCACTTAACCCGGAAACGATGAAAAATTTTGATTGGAAAAAATTGCTGCCACATGTAATCGCCGTGGTTGTTTTTATATTGGTAGCCGTTGTTTACTGCAAACCAACACTGGAAGGCAAAGTTTTGCAACAGACAGACGTTACGTTATGGAAAACCATGGCGCAGAATTCGTTTGATTACCAGAAAAAACATGGCGAGTTTCCATTATGGTCGAATGCCATTTTCAGCGGCATGCCCGCTTTCCAGATAACCAGCGTGGGAAGCAATCCGGTTTCTATTGTATATATTGGCAATGTGTTAACCCTGAATCTTCCCAAGCCGGTGAGTTTTTTTTTCCTGGCATGTATCTGTTTTTATTTTCTGACGCAGGTATTGCGCATCAACCCGTATGTTGGTTTGTTCGGTGCATTGTCGTACGCATATGCAACCTATAATCCCATTATTATTTCTGTTGGGCACGAAACAAAAATGCAGGCCATTGCTTACCTGCCTGCTTTTATCGGTTCATTGCTTTTATTGTATGATAAAAGATACTTATGGGGTACGGCACTGACCGCTTTGTTTACCGGTTTATTGATCTCTGCCAACCACTTACAGATAACGTATTACGGCTTCCTGATCGTATTGATCATGACGATCAGTTTTGGTATCAGATGGATCAAAGAAAAAGATTACAAACGCTTAATTACTACCGGCGCGCTTGCCATTGGCGCGGCGCTGCTGGGTATTCTGGTAAATGCAGTGATGCTTTTTACAACCTATGAATATTCCAAAAGAACGATACGTGGCGGCAGCGAATTGGCGAATCAGAATCAGAAAGATGTAACCACAACAGGTTTGAGTAAGGATTATGCGATGAGTTACAGCATGTATACAAGTGAGCCATTGGTAATGATGTTCCCGCGTATGTATGGCGGAAGCAGCGGCAACCTTGAAGTAGCGGAAGATAAATCAAAAGCGATCGAAGCATTGCAACAGATGCCGCAGCAACTCGGCCAGCAACTGCAGGGAGCTTTGCAATTTTATTGGGGAGGGATTGATGGAGCAGGCGGAACATCAGGCCCGCCCTATTTAGGCGCCATCGTTTGTTTTCTGGCCCTGCTTGGTTTTGTTTTATTAGATGGCAAACATAAGTGGTGGATCTTAACTGCATGCATACTTACGATCATCATGAGTTCGGGTAAATACCTCGATGGCATCAACAGTATCTTCCTGAAATATTTACCGATGTATAATAAGTTCAGGGCACCGAGCATGATACTGGTTGTACCGACCCTATTATTAAGTATGATGTCTGTGCTTACGCTCGACCGCATACTGAAATTTGAAAACAAGCAACTTCTTTTCCAGAAATATAAAAAAGGGTTAATGGTTGTTGGCGGTGTATTTGTGTTAGCGTTGCTTATTTATTTCAGCAGTGATTTTTCTAACGCCACAGACAAGAGAATATTAAACAATCTGAGCACGATCACCAACCAGCAGCAGAGAGAAGCTGTTGAAACGCCGATACGTTCATTTATCAATGGAATGAAAGAAGACAGGCGGGGGCTTTTTATGGGCGATATACTCCGTTCGTTCTTATTTATTCTTGTTGCAGCCGGTGCAATATTCTTATACATCAAAAACAAACTCACTGCGCTGGTGGTTATCGTGGCAATTGGTGTATTTGCTTTTATTGATGTAATGGTTATTGATGTAAAATATTTAAATGCAGATCATTTCCAGGATAACACGGAAACGGATAATACGTTTAAGCCATCTGCCATTGACCTGCAGATATCGAAAGATACCGGTTACTATCGCGTGTTTGATGTTTCGCAGGGAATTGATGCGGCATTTAATGGTGGCCCGCTTACTTCTTATTTTCATAATTCTATCGGCGGCTATCATCCTGCCAAGCTGAGTATTTACCAGGATCTGATCGAAAAACAATTATCCAATTTCCCCAGCTGTTTGCCCGTGATCGATATGCTGAATACAAAATATGTGATCACTTCAGCACAACAGAACGGCCAGCAGCAAATGGTACAGGAAAACCCGGAAGCATTAGGAGCAGCATGGTTTGTAAAAGCGATCGATTATAAAAAGACTGCGGCTGAGGTAATGGCTGCGTTGACCAATTTCAATCCAAAAGACACTGCGATACTGGAGGGTGTACCGAATAAAGACCTTGTAGCCGATCCGGTAAAAGACAGTACTGCATCTATCAAACTATTGTATAATGATAATGATATCATTCAATACAGTTCATCTTCAAAAAATGCGGAGTTCGCTGTATTCAGTGAAGTGTATTATGATGCAGGCTGGGTAGCCACCATCGATGGAAAAGAGAGCCCGATCATCCGCACCAATTATGTTTTGCGCGGATTACAGGTTCCTCCGGGAAATCACACGATCGTGTTTGAATTCAAACCGGCTTCTTTTTATAACAGCACCAAAGCGGCTATCAGTGCCGTATGTTACAACCGAACAGGCATTTTCGGCGAGTTGCCATTTTTTTATGGCCCAGCTTTTATCTTCTTCCGTAATAAAAAAACTATGATCGGCATTGCGATGCACCCATCCTTCATACCACTGGTAAATGCGCCAGC
>Ga0206895_1258_pt1:0-5000 | contig 11965 bp, 6 predicted proteins | sample Alteio_BWOrgHeat_51_FD_152967 | JGI IMG/M metagenome (GOLD analysis project Ga0206895, IMG submission 152967) | Enriched cells from forest soil in Barre Woods Harvard Forest LTER site, Petersham, Massachusetts, United States -... | ecosystem: Environmental > Terrestrial > Soil > Temperate...
CAGGTTGTTGTCGATTCCAAAATGAATATGTCAATGTCTGCAATGGGACAGGACATTGCGATGGAAAGCAGCAATATGATAGCAGCTGATTATGAATTTAAAACAGCAACATCGAATGGTTATAGCATGACGAGTACAATGAGGCACATGAAAATAAGAACAGGCGCGATACTCGGTAGTGAAATGTCGATCGACTCAGAAAATGAAGATGACAGAAAAAATCCTGCGTACGCAGAAGCATTTAATATGTTGAATAAACCAATTGAAATGGTTTTTGAAAATAACCGACTTACTTCAAGCGGAGATATTGGCAACAAACTTACCCAGATGGGATTGCCTGATGGTATTGGTGCTATCTCGACTTTTATTTTACTTACACCAAACATGTCTTTGCTTAAACCCGGCTATCAATGGAAAGATTCAACCAACTCCGCTACAACCAATATGATAGAGGAATATACCGTTACAAAAGCGGATAATAATGAGATCGAATTGCAGGTTAAATCTTCTCTCAAAATAAATACAACCATTAAGCAGGGAGAAATGGAAATAAAAGAATCGATGCATGGAACTGTTACCAGTAAACGCATGTATAATAAAACTACAGGGATCTTAATTAAAGATGAATCAGACATGGAGATGTCGGGCAATACGGAAGTAATGGATCAACAGGTACCGCTTGCCATAAAAGGGAAAACAACAACAACTATCAGCTAACTATTTTTTCGTTCCAGCTTCAACCAAAAAAGCCACCTCAGTATTTGAGGTGGCTTTTGTTTTTTCAAAAGATCAAATATTACTTAACTGCCGGTAATTTTGACTTTACATAATCGGCCATTTCTTTTGCGCCAGCAGCTTCTCTTTTATCTGCCAACGATTTTAATGCAGTATTGATAAGAGGATCGGTTTGCGGTCTTGCAGAAGCGGGTATCTCATCCCTGAAATCAACGATCATGTCAACACCCTTTTTAAATTTATTGATATCGCTTACTTTATTCAGGTAATCAGCAAAAGAGGTTGCAGCATTGATCTTGGTGAAAGTGAGCGGCATGTCTTTGAATTTACCGGAGATAAAATCAAAAGCGCTTTCATCCCCATTTTTAATGATCACATTCGAGATCGCCGATACCAGGCGGCCCTTGTTCACATCTTTTGATAAAGCGGTAGCAATTCCCACAGCTTCCTTGCTATCTATCAAAGCAAGTGCTTCCAGCGAAGCGCCCGCAACAGAATAAGAAGAATCTCTACAGCCTTTGATAAAGAAATCTTTGTAGCTGTCATTTTTTAATTTGGCAAGTATATCAATCGCACCGGCCTTTACAACCTTGTGGTCATCATTTTTTGCTATCGCTTCAATTTTGCTGATTGCAGCAGCATCGAGTTTTGCATTGGCCAGGTTGGTAAGCGCTCTCAAACGGATCCTGTAATAAGGATCGCTTAATGCTTTCACCAGCAAATTATAAGCTGCCGGGTCGCTGATACTTTTTACAGCTGATTCAAGCGCTTCCCTTCTTCCTAAATAAAAACCGCCATAATTATATTGGTGGATATATTCTGCGAGTGTCTTATCATCTTTTCTTTCAGCCAATATTACTCTCTGCGGATCTACATTCACCAGATCCGGTTTGGAAGAAACGGTAAATGAAAAAGTATCCGCTTTATTTTCCGCCCAAACATTGTAACGCGTTTTAGCAGTGCCATTAAAAATATCTATGGCCAACGGAAGCTTAAAAAGTTTGTCGCCGGTCTGTGTCTGTTTCACAAATACTTTCTGTGTTTGTGTAGTTGCGTCATAGGCATAACTCAGTTCCAGCTTTGGATGGCCGCTTCCGAAATACCATTGATTAAAGAACCAGTTAAGGTCTTTACCGGTTACTTTTTCAAATGCCAAACGAAGTTTGACTGCACTTCCGTTGCCGAATTTATTCGCAGTAAGATATTCATTCAATGATTTGAAGAACGCATCATCGCCAACATAATACCGCAGCATATTCAATATGCGCCCGCCTTTCGGATAACTTACCTGGTCAAATACATCTTCCCTGTTGCTGTAATAAAAACGAACAAGATCAAGGTTACGTGCACCCGGACTGATCAGGTAACTCTGCATCTCATTATAATTTTCAAAGCCTGCTTCATCCATGCCGTATTTATATTCAAACCACAGGTACTGGCTGTAATCGGCAAAACTTTCGTTCACCGTTATATTACTCCAGCTTTCGGCTGTAACCAGATCGCCAAACCATTGGTGAAACAATTCGTGCGCAATCGTACTTTCCCAGCCATTGCCATCAACCAGTTCCCTTGCATTCTGTTGTGCACTTTCCTGGTGTAAGGTAGCAGTGGTATTTTCCATAGCGCCACTAACATAATCGCGGCCAACTATCTGGCTGTACTTTACCCATGGATAATCGATGCCGGTAACTTTTTCAGAATAAAATTTGATCATCTCAGGCGTGAGGCCAAAAATCTTGCGGGCTACTTTTTCATAATCTTTCTCTACATAATAATTTACTTCCTTGCCTTTATATGTGTCCTTCACGATCGCATAATCTCCCACACCCATAAAAAGAAGATACGGTGCATGCGGCAGTTCCATTACCCATGTATCGGTGCGGGTGCCATCTCCGTTCTTTTTTTGTGCAGTGAGTTTTCCGTTCGATAACGTAACATATTTATCAGGAACGGTTAAATTGAATTCTTCAGTTGTTTTCTGATCGGGCTTGTCGATCGTAGGCAGCCATACAGAATTTGATTCTGTTTCACCCTGTGTCCATATTTGAGTTGGCTTGGTTTTATCTTCTCCGGTAGGATTGATAAAATACAAACCCTTTGCATCTGTGATAGCCGCGCTGCCTTCTGTTCTGAATTCATTTGGCTTTGCTGTATAATCAATGTAAATCACATACGACTCATCCTTCTTGTATGTTTTATCAAGTTTGATATCAAGCAACAGGCTGTCGTACGAATATTTTAACGGCATATTTTTTCCCGCTTTTACTATTTCAACTTTGTTGATGTTCATGCCTTTGGCATCAAGCTCCAGTGAATCGGTCGGATAAAAATGTGGTTTAAGTGTGATCCATACTTTACCGTTGAGATATGATTTGCTGTAATCGAACTTCGCATCCAGTTTGGTATGAACGAGGTCATTTGTTTTGGTAGCAAACGCACGATAGATCTTTTTCCACGCATCATCACCCGTGGATTTTTGTTGCGCCATGGCAAAACCGCCAGTAAGAATTGCCAGGAATAATAATGCTTTCTTCATGAATTTATTTTTAGGGTCATAAAGATAGATGCCTTGTTTCAACGGCAAACGGATTTTTTTTAATGTTAATGAAATGATATACCAATCACGTGTTATTCTTTGTAAATCCTTTATTTGAGTAGATTTGCCCAAACTAATTGCTTCATGCGGGCGCGTAATTATTTCTGTCATTTTTTATACATGATCATTTTCCCGGCGATCTTTTCATCGGCTCATGCGCAGTCATTGGAGGTGATACATATACAGACAGAAAACAATCTTGCTTACGAAGTCCGTTGGAACGGCAGGAGTTATCCCTCCTCATCAAATGGGTATTTAATGATCCCGGATGTGCCGGCAGGCAATCATATATTGTTAGTCAATTTTTCAGGGGAAATATCCCCTCCGTATCAATTCAACGTTTCTGTTATGAATAAACCTCTTGGTTTTTCACTCAGGCAGGAACTTGATAATACCTGGAGATTATTTGACCTCACAGAATTTACAATCACACCGGGACAAGTGATGCAGCCATCAAAACCAGTTGAAATTGTTATCAAGGATCCGGTTGGTGATCTGCCTCAGAAACATACCGACAATCCTGTTGTTATAAAGAAAGAAACGCCTTCAACTCCCAAAGAACGTTTTACAAAGCCAGCGGTCATCAGGAAAATATTTGATAAGGCCGGCACTACAGGAATAGACCAGGTTTATATAATAACCAATGGTTCAAAAACAGATACGATTGCTGTTTTCATTCCGGATCTGAAAGATGAAACAGGCAAGCCGGTTACGAATCAGTCAACCGGCCCGGCAGAAACGACAAATAAAAAAGATATGGCTTATCTTTTTACAGCAACTTTAGTTAGCCGGCGGTTGCGCAAAACATTCTCAAAATAAACCTATGCCACGTTATTTCCTGGAACTGTCTTACAAAGGCACGGCTTACAGTGGTTTCCAGGTACAGGATAATGCCGAAACCATACAATCAGAAGTACAAAAAGCTTTCTACACATTATTCAGGCGGGCTTTCGAATTAACCGGCTCTTCGCGTACGGATGCCGGAGTGCACGCATCACAGAATTTTTTTCATTTTGATACTGATCTGCCCGTAACCACTAAACACATATATAATCTTAATGCACTTCTCCCGGCGGATATTGCTGTAAAGGCCATTTACTCTGTTCCGGATACGGCTCATTGCAGGTTTGATGCAATAGCACGGGAATACAAATACTTTATTTATACAGGAAAAGATCCATTCCTGGTAGACCGGGCCTGGGCATATCCCTATCCTATAAATATTGATTTATTGCGCCTTGCTGCCCGGGTATTGACGGAATACAGAGATTTTACCAGTTTTTCCAAACGGAACACGCAGGTAAATAATTTTTTCTGTTCGATCGAACTATCAGAATGGCTGATAGAGGATAACCAGCTGGTTTACCACGTAAAAGCAAACCGTTTTCTCAGGGGAATGGTACGTGGCTTGGTTGGAACCATGCTAAAACTCGGCCGGGAATTGGTAACGATCGAAGAATTCAGGAATATAATTGAATCAAAAGATTGCACAAAAGCCGACTTCTCTACGCCACCACAGGGTTTATTCCTTACACAGATAACTTATAACGATTCGTTAAAGCCATTCCTCGTAAAAGCAGTCTAAATAACGGTCATCGCAATTAAGTTGGTTGGAACTGGCAAATCAGCAGGCTGAAAAAGGCAGGTATTCTGCTCCGGATTGCAAAGA
>Ga0206895_1258_pt1:7500-11965 | contig 11965 bp, 6 predicted proteins | sample Alteio_BWOrgHeat_51_FD_152967 | JGI IMG/M metagenome (GOLD analysis project Ga0206895, IMG submission 152967) | Enriched cells from forest soil in Barre Woods Harvard Forest LTER site, Petersham, Massachusetts, United States -... | ecosystem: Environmental > Terrestrial > Soil > Temperate...
AGATGTAGGCATAAGGCCTGGAGGTTCATAACCTTAACATCTGCGATTATTCGTACCTGGTACATTGTACCTCGTACTTATATAAGCTCTTTGACATATTGGGAAAGCGAAATCAATTACAAGAAGGGTTATGGTTATATGCAAGACCATAACTTGAAATTTTTTAAAGCAAATAAGGGCGCATGGTGAATGCCTAGGGTCTGAGAGGCGATGAAGGACGTGGTAAGCTGCGATAAGCTACGGGGAGATGCACACGATCGTTATATCCGTAGATTTCCGAATGGGACAACCCAGTACACTGAAGGTGTATTACTCCGCAAGGAGAGCCAACCCCGAGAACTGAAACATCTAAGTACCGGGAGGAAAAGAAAATAATAATGATTCCCCAAGTAGTGGCGAGCGAAAAGGGAAGAGCCCAAACCGGGTCGGCGTGCCGACCCGGGGTTATAGGACCACATTTAGAAACCGTTATCAAATCGAATTAACTGGAAAGTTAAGCCATAGCAGGTGATAGCCCTGTAGATACAAATTAACGGGGACGAGTGGTATCCTGAGTAATGCGGGACCGGAGGAATCTTGCATGAAGTTGCCAGCACCATCTGGTAAGGCTAAATACTCCTCAGACACCGATAGTGAACCAGTACCGTAAGGGAAAGGTGAAAAGCACCCCGAACAGGGGAGTGAAATAGTACCTGAAACCGTGCGCCTACAAGCGGTCGGAGCTCAGCAATGAGTGACGGCGTGCCTTTTGCATAATGAGCCTACGAGTTACTCCTGACTGGCGAGGTTAAGTTCTTATTTAACGGAGCCGAAGCGAAAGCAAGTCCAAATAGGGCGATTAGTCAGTCGGGGTAGACGCGAAACTTTGTGATCTATCCATGGGCAGGTTGAAGTTCTGGTAACACAGAATGGAGGACCGAACCCGTTGACGTTGAAAAGTCTTGGGATGACCTGTGGATAGGGGTGAAAGGCCAATCAAACTGAGAGATAGCTCGTTCTCCCCGAAATGTTTTTAGGAACAGCCTCGGATATAGAAGTATGATAGAGGTAGAGCTACTGATTGGGCTAGGGGGCTTCACCGCCTACCAAACCCTGACAAACTCCGAATGCTATCATATATCTCCGGGAGTGAGGCTGCGGGCGCTAAGGTCCGTGGCCGAGAGGGAAATAACCCAGATTAGCAACTAAGGTCCCTAATACGTAGTTAAGTTGATCAAACGAGGTGGGATTTCTATAACAGCCAGGATGTTGGCTTGGAAGCAGCCATTCATTTAAAGAGTGCGTAACAGCTCACTGGTCGAGAGATCCTGCACGGAAAATAATCGGGCATCAAACTACGAACCGAAGTTCTAAATTCTAGCTTGCTAGAGTGGTAGGGGAGCATTCAAATCTGCACAGAAGGTGTACGGCGACGTATGCTGGAGCGATTTGAAAAGAAAATGTAGGCATAAGTAACGATAATTAAAGTGAAAAACTTTAACGCGAAAAGTCTAAGGTTTCCTGATCAACGTTAATCGGATCAGGGTTAGTCTGGTCCTTAGGAAAACCCGAAAGGGGTATCTGATGGAAAGAAGGTTAATATTCCTTCACCTGCTATACATTAAAAGTGACGCAGGGACGTGGTGATTGCGTACGGACGGAAGTGTACGCCTGAGTGGAGTCTTCGGACGAAGCGAAATCATAAAATCCCTGCCAAGAAAAGCGAGTATAGCAGCCAGTACCGGAATCCGACACAGGTAGACGGGATGAGTATTCTAACGCGCTCGGGTGAGCCGTGGAGAAGGAACTAGGCAAATTAACGCTGTAACTTCGGGATAAAGCGTACCGCAGCGATGCGGTCACAGTAAAATGGTTCAACCAACTGTTTAACAAAAACACAGGGCCCTGCAAAAACGAAAGTTGACGTATAGAGCCTGAAACCTGCCCGGTGCTGGAAGGTTAAGGAAGGGTGTTCGACGCAAGTCAAAGCTCCTGACTGAAGCCCCAGTAAACGGCGGCCGTAACTATAACGGTCCTAAGGTAGCGAAATTCCTTGTCGGGTAAGTTCCGACCTGCACGAATGGTCTAATGAGTTGAACACTGTCTCCTCCACGAGCCCGGTGAAATTGTAGTATCGGTGAAGATGCCGGTTACCCGCCACGGGACGGAAAGACCCCGTGAACCTTCACTACAACTTTGCATTGATTTTGAGCAACAAATGTGTAGGATAGTTGGGAGACTTTGAAGCAGCATCGCCAGGTGTTGTGGAGTCATCGTTGAAATACCAACCTTTTGTTGCTTAGAACCTAACCCCTTGCGGGGGACATTGCATGGTGGGTAGTTTGACTGGGGTGGTCGCCTCCTAAAAAGTAACGGAGGCTCGCAAAGGTACCCTCAGTACGGTTGGTAATCGTACGAAGAGCGCATTAGTAAAAGGGTGCTTGACTGTGAGACAAACACGTCGAGCAGGAGCGAAAGCTGGCTAAAGTGATCCGGTGATTCTGTATGGAAGGGTCATCGCTCAAAGGATAAAAGGTACTCCGGGGATAACAGGCTGATCTTACCCAAGAGCTCATATCGACGGTAAGGTTTGGCACCTCGATGTCGGTTCGTCACATCCTGGGGCTGGAGAAGGTCCCAAGGGTTCGGCTGTTCGCCGATTAAAGTGGCACGTGAACTGGGTTCAGAACGTCGCAAGACAGTTCGGTCCCTATCTGTGGTGGGCGCTAGTAAATTGAGTGGACATGTCCTTAGTACGAGAGGACCGGGACGTACGTGCCGCTGGTGTATCTGTTGTGCCGCCAGGTGCAATGCAGAGTAGCTACGCACGGCAAGGATAAACGCTGAAAGCATCTAAGCGTGAAACCTTCCACAAGATGAGTTTACTTTTAAGGGTCGTCAAAGACTATGACGTTGATAGGCTATAGGTGTAAAACTGGTAACAGTAAAGCCAAGTAGTACTAATTGCCCGTAAGCTTTATTTTTTTTCTTGTAATTCATCAGCTTCCCAATATGTAACTTATTTAAGTTGTAAGTAATAAGTTTTAAGCTGTAAGTAGATTCTACTTATAATTTATCACTTAAAACCTAAAACTTATGAAGATCTTATGGTGGTTTTGCCGGGGGTGTTCACCTCTTCCCATTCCGAACAGAGAAGTTAAGTCCCCCATGGCCGATGGTACTCGCATCACGCTGGGAGAGTAGGTAGCTGCCATATTTATTATAACCCAATCAGTTTATTCTGGTTGGGTTTTTTTATGCCATCATGTTCATAGGATTTCTTCTTCAACAACTTTAGTTTGATCGGGATATTTGTTTTTAAATCATTTCCAATCATCATTGGTTTTCTTATTATTTTCGGGCTATCCAATTCCCAACTGTTTAATGAATAATCTCCATTTATTTTCTTTTCAAAGATTATTACGTTTGGGTATCCGCGAGGATACCTCGTTTATTGAAACGCAGAAGACCTACATGTTTAACCTGTTTCTGCTGATCGCTTCGCCTTTTGCTTTTCTTTCTTTGCTTATTAACCTGTACCAACTGGCTTTTTGGCCTGCGTTCTTTAATGTTGTGCAGTTAGCAGTTTTTATTTTATGTTTCAGGATATCAAAATTGCAAAAAGGATTGTATCTGCGGCCTTTATTGTTATTGATCCTTTCTGTCATTGCTGTTATTGCTGCGTATTATTATAAAAACGGAAGTGAATATCGCCTGCTGGTAATGATGGTTGCTGCGGTAGTTATCTTTGATAAGACCTGGCAATACTTTCTTTTTGCATGCCTGCTTTCGGTTGCATTTGTCTGGATACGGCTGGATAACCATACCCTGGTTAACGAGCCCGATGAAACTGTTGTAGAAGGCGTTCTTAAAATGTTGCTGCCTTTACTTCTCTTTACGATGTCGCTGTTTTATTTCAAACATATTTATTTTAAGAACCTCGCACAATTAGAAAAAGCAAACCAGCTGCTTTCATTGGCCAAAGAGCAGGAAGAAAAGATCCTGCACACCGTGGCACATGACCTGCGAAGTCCCATTACCAATATCTCGTCTATCAGTAACATGATGTTACAGGATGGCCGTTTTGAAACGGATCAAATAGAATTGATAAAACTGATCGGGCATTCATCTGATACTTCTCTCACTTTGATCAATGACCTTATGCTAAACAGCAATAGTATCAATGATCCCGCCCAGCTGCAACAGGTTGATCTGAATAAACTGGTCGGCGAACTGATTCCAATACTCCAGTTCAGGGCCAATGAAAAAAATATTTCTATTCAAACAGAAATGTTATCTCATCCTCTGATGGCCATTATTGATCCTGACAGAATAGAACGTGTGGTCACAAACCTGGTAACCAATGCGATAAAATTCAGTCATGAAAAATCGATCGTCACTATTTGTCTTTACAAAGAAGCAGCCCATGCTTTATTGATCGTAAAGGATCAGGGAATCGGCATTCAAAAAGAAAACCATGAACAGA
>Ga0206895_1259_pt1 | contig 11943 bp, 11 predicted proteins | sample Alteio_BWOrgHeat_51_FD_152967 | JGI IMG/M metagenome (GOLD analysis project Ga0206895, IMG submission 152967) | Enriched cells from forest soil in Barre Woods Harvard Forest LTER site, Petersham, Massachusetts, United States -... | ecosystem: Environmental > Terrestrial > Soil > Temperate forest >...
TCTAAAAAGTTAGTGGTCAATCGCAATGGGTTAAAAGTAGTTAGATTAAATTTAGCAAGAAACGAAACGATTCCAGAGCATTCCACCGATGCTGATGTTGTTGTAGTTGTACTGAATGGTAGAGGAGTTTTTTATACTAATAGTCGACCAAACATCATAAAAAAAGGAGATGTGCTTGATCTACGTCCTGGCACGCTCCACGCAATCACTGCTATGACAGATTTAGAATTAATTGTGAATCATATGCAACTTAAAACAGATCAAATCGAAATTCATTGTGAAAGTGGATCATGCTCTCACAACTAATAGTAATAACTGCTCTTTTATGGGCTGGAATGATATTGGGCATTTCATTTCTGGAAAGCTGGGTAAAATTTCGTGCGCCAACTCTTACTAAAGCAATTGGCTTAGATGTTGGACGCACAGTTTTTAATTCTTTCCATAAAGTACAGTGTATTTTATTGATGGGGATTATACTTATTAGCATTTTTATAAAATTGACCTTAATTAATTGGCAGATTGTGGGAATGCTAATAATCATTTTCATTCTTCAGCTAGCTTGGTTGTTTCCCACCTTAAACCAACGGGTCAATGCTATTTTAGCAGGAGAAAAACCTCAGAATTCACATGCTCACAAAGTATACGGCATCTTTGAAATAGCCAAATTTTTAATTCTTGTTGATTTTAGCATGAGGCTAATGTTTTAAAAATAACATACACTAGGTTAGGTTATTATAAATGATAACCCATTTAAAATGGCTAAGTTAAAAATACATAGGAAAAAAGATTATGCATCTTGGTCATCTTGATCCACTTATTTTATCGCGCTTACAGTTTGCATGGGTTATTGCTCTTCATATTTTGCTCCCCGCATTCACTGTCGGACTTGCTTCTTTTATTGCAGTACTCGAAGGCATTCATTTTTTTACCAAACGCGAAATATATTTCCGTATCTCAGTTTTCTGGACTAAAATTTTTGCAATATCTTTTGGCATGGGCGTTGTTTCAGGTATTGTGATGCCGTTCCAATTCGGCACAAATTGGAGTCGTTATGCTGATGCAACTGCAAATGTTCTTTCGCCCCTTTTCGCATACGAGGGTCTAACGGCATTTTTCCTCGAAGCTTCATTCCTTGGGGTGCTCTTGTTTGGTCGTCACCTAGTTCCACGTTGGGCACATTTTGTAGCTGCATTGATGGTGGCTTTAGGTACGCTCATCTCCACTTTCTGGATTTTATCTGCTAATAGCTGGATGCAAACCCCAGCGGGCTTTAAAATCCTCGACGGTCGATTTTTCCCAACAGATTGGTTAGCCATTATATTTAATCCCTCATTCCCTTATCGTTTTGGGCATAATGTTGTTGGATTTTATATAACTACCGGGTTCGTAGTTATTGCAGTAGCAGCCTATTTTATTCGACGAAAGATGTTTGTTGAAGAAAGTCGAATCATGTTTTCTATGACACTTTGGTTGCTAACCTTGCTGATACCCCTTCAGATAGTTCTTGGTGATTTGCATGGACTCAATACCTTAAAGTACCAACCTACAAAACTATCTGCAATTGAAGCGCATTGGACTCCTGAAAAACGCGCACCATTAATACTCTTTGCGATTCCAGATGAGAAGAATGAAATTAATCATGCCGTCATAGAAATACCTTTGCTAGGCAGCCTTATTCTTGCGCATGATTTAAATGGCGAGGTTCCAGGATTAAAGCAATGGTCCGCTGATCAACGCCCTCCCGTTGCTATTCCTTTTTTTGCTTTTCGTATCATGGTGGGTTTTGGCGTCATGATGTTAGGAATAATCATTATGAGTTTATGGCTACGTTTTCGTCATCGATTGTTTGATACACCCTGGTTTTTAAGTTTATGCCAATATGCAGCACCTATAGGCTTTCTGACCGTGCTTGCAGGCTGGGTAACAACGGAAGTGGGTCGTCAGCCCTGGACGGTATATGGCTTACTGAGAACCGCACATTCCGTCAGTCCCTCTCTAACAGGTAGCGATGTTTTGTTATCGCTTATAGGTTATATGCTTGTTTATCTGATTATTTTTCCTTTTGGCATTATGTTAATGGCACGAATTGTTCGCAATGGTCCTTCAGAGGTAGCTAAAAAAGAACCTATTGAAGGTGGACAGCCAAGTAGTCCTGTTGTTACACCACCGGAGTATACTCATCATGATAATTGATTTCGTCCCTTTATGGACGCTTATTCTTGGCGCAGCTGTTTTTTTCTACGTGTTGCTGGATGGATTTGATTTGGGAGTAGGAATACTTTATGCCTTCGCTCCAGATCGCGCAGCTCGCAATTTAATTATGAATTCAATTGCTCCTGTTTGGGATGGCAACGAAACTTGGCTAGTGTTAGGAAGTGTCGGCTTGCTTGCAGCGTTTCCGCTTGCTTTTGCAATTATAATCCCAGCAATATATTTCCCCATTCTCGTCATGTTGTTGGCATTAGTTTTTCGTGGAGTTGCTTTCGAATTTCATTTCAGAGATGCAGCTCATGTTACCTTTTGGGATCATGCTTTTAGTATCGGATCACTTGTTGCTACATTTGCGCAAGGAATCGTTCTCGGTGCATTTATCCAAGGTTTTGCCGTAGAAGGACGCGCATTCGTTGGCAGCTCTTTTGATTGTTTCACACCATTCTCTATATTTACAGGTTTTGCACTCATTTTCGGATATGGGTTGCTTGGCGCAGGCTGGTTAATTTTAAAAACAGAAGGCGAATTACAAATAACTTCGCGCCGTCAAGGTCGTTGGTGTTTCATTGCTGTCTTAATTGCAATTGCGGTAGCTTCTTTGTGGACGCCATTTATGGATGCTGATATCAGTCAACGCTGGTTTTCTTGGCCGAATATAGCTTATCTTTCGCCAATACCTATTATTACGTTTGCGATTGCAGTATTCGAATGGCGCTCGTTAAATAATCGCTCTGAAATCGCACCTTTTATTGGTGCAATCGGATTGTTTCTGATGTCTTATCTGGGAATAGCCATTAGTCTTTTTCCTATGATTGTTCCTCATCATTTTACACTGTGGCAGGCAGCATCATCTCCTGACACACAGGCATTTTTGATTGTCGGTACAATGTTTCTCCTGCCAGTTATCCTCATGTATAGCGCTTGGTCTTACTGGGTATTTCGTGGCAAGGTTCGTGCAGACATTGGATATCATTAAAAGTGTTTATAACTCAATATATTTTAGAAAAGATTATTTTATGTAAAAAGTTAGATTACAAATGCTCAAGACGTTGAACTAAATTTCAAGTTGTATCAAATGCATATGGATTAATCTTAATTATGGAAAATCATCTTTTAGGTTTACTTAAATCATGTAAGATATTTTCAAGTCTTAATAATGTCGAACTCGAGAATATATTAAATAAATTTGATGAAGTTTCTTTGGATAAAGACAAATTTTTATTTGAACAAGGAGAAACGTCAAACAGCTTATATGTTTTGGTTAAAGGCAAGTTAGCGATTTTTATTAAAAAAGAAAATAATAAAACTAATTTTATTACGGAAATTGAGTCAGGAGAAACTGTCGGTGAATTGGCTGCTCTATCACATGAACCACGCTCATTTACTGTAAAATCAATCGAAGATTCTATTTTACTCAAATTATCAAGTGAAGCATTTATTGAAATCTGTTCTCATCACCCTTCTGCAAGCATAGAAATGATCAATAACATATTATCTCGTACGCGCTCTCTCGTTAAGATCATTTCATCTGTATCGAATATTAAAAAACATGTTGGATTTATTCAAGCCAACCATAAAACAGATTTAAAAATATTTTTTGAAGAAATCAAAAAATATGTGGATGACGATATTTTATTATTATCTGATTTTGATGCGATTGATTCTGAAATACATAGTTTAATTGATAAGTCACAAAAACAAGAAAAATCTATTTTATATTTTCTCTCATCATTTGATACTGATTTAGCAAAAATTGCGTTTGCAAATATGGATTCTCTTTATATTATTGGTAATCCTGATCCTATACCAGAAATATATGATCGCATAATCAATAAAATAAATAACAAAACGCATCAGTTCAAACCCGAATTAATCTTATTTCATCAAAATAAAATAAAACCAAAACATACAATAAAATGGCTAAAACTTTTGAATTTCAAAATGCATCAACACATTCGTATTGATTATGAAAATGACTGGCATCGTTTAATTAGATTTATTCGCGGCAAAGCAGTAGGACTGGTCTTGGGCGGTGGCGGTTTACGATGTTGGTTACATTTAGGAGTCGTAACTGCTCTTATCAAAGCTAATATTCCAATCGACGTGATTGGAGGAACCAGTTCCGGAGCTATTGCAGCTGGTTATTATGCCATGTATGGAGCTCCTCAAAAAAAAGATAAAATTCTTGATGAACTAGCCGATATCGTACGTCAAACAATTTCACTTAAGAATTTGACTTGGCCTGCAATTTCTTTTTTTAGTGGAAAATATTATACAGAAAAATTACAAAGCATATTTGGTAAAACTCGAATAGAAAATCTTTGTACACCTTGCTTTTTTATTAGCTGTAATCTTACTAAGAGTAAGCAAATAGTTATACGAAAAGGATATGTATGGAAAGGAATACGTAGCAGCACTGCAATACCGGCAATTTATCCTCCTGTAGTGATCAAAGGTAAATTACATCTAGATGGCGGCATTATGAATAATTTGCCAGTCGACATTATGAAAAAAATAATGGGTCAAGGCGGAACAGTGATTGCAGCAAAGTTGTCTACAAACAATGAAGATAAGAAGAAATATAATTTTCCACCTATTTTAACGCCATTGAAAACCTTTCTTGCAAAGTTTAGTCTTGGTTATAAAGGATATGTTTTTCCCTCATTTATTGATACCTTTTTAAACTCATTGTTAGCAGGATCTATTCGAATTGAGAATGAGAATAGTTTAATTACGGATATCCTAATTGCACCTGATCTTTCGCAGTATAGTATGCTAAATGTAAGTAAAAAACAGCAAGATGAGTTAATTAAACTAGGATATAAATCGACAATTAAAGCAATAAATAAATGGAACAAATTAAAATTTAATAAAATTTAATAATTCAAATGATCATTTTTCAAAAATTTTTCTGGTTTGATAATTTATTACGAAAAAATATAAAAGTTTCAACCATAAAAAATATCAGAACAATATATTGGCCGTATCCGACGACAAGTTCAAGGAAAGTATTATTAAATAACTTACTTTCAAATAAACTGAGACTAAACGCATAATACATTCCATATGTAAAATTACGCGTCCATTGCGATATATTATATTTTAAAACACCTCTTAATAAACCTCCTTTTTGAATTCGTTTTACTATCTTCACCACACTAATTCCTTCAACTAGAAAAAATAGACAGCTTGTCCATATCCATATAAATATAATAACGACGATTGGAACAGTATGTGTCATCAATCCTGCAAGACCGGTGATTGAGGCAGCACCATGGATAATACAATTTGTATTATCCCAATGAATTATGCTCTTTCGATAACTGATATGGAAATGATGGCGCATAATAATAATCAGGCCTACAATATAAAACATGCAACCGAATATCAATAATATTTGATTAACAATAGTAGGAGTGCTGTCAAAAGTGACAAAATTAAATAACAACACAATAGATTGAGTGCTTACTGTAGCCAAAAGAATACTGCCAATATGGACGTTATACAATTTTTTATTCATTTTTGAAAGATTATTAACTACTAAACAGATATACCAGATCCATATAGCCATCGTTAATATCGATAAAATGAGAATAATCATTCGCCAAGAGGGAAATTCCTGCAGAATTAGTATGCCAAGAGTCGCATTACCTGCTACCCATGTACCGATGCTAAATTGGTTTGAAATTCGATTCATATGTATAGAAAAGTGTTGCTTGAAATAGCATATAAGATAAGAGGCTATGATATATAGCCAGATAATAGATAATTCGAGGGTTATAAGTTTTGCAATAAATGGGGTGTAAAACGGTAATTTTTGCAATGCCCCCAGTGAAAATATTCCAACAGCCATAACAATACTACCTGCTGCGGTCGTGGAATATTCTTTTTTATTAAATTGATGTCTGATAATTTCAGAAATGATAAATAACACACAGAACAAAAGTACATAGTAAAATGAGTTATTAATCATCGTAATTATCCCAAAATCTATAGCTCCAAATACTCAAACTCAAGTAGTTATTCAATAAATCTCATTATATGATGTTGCCTCAGTATTATCCTCTACACACTATAACAATAAATCTGGGCATATAAATTATCCTACTTGAGATATATACTAAAAATATTAAACTAAGGAGAAAAACAGTTATGAAAACTTTAAAAGGAATTAAAAAATCTTTAATCGTATGCATTTTATCAATATCTTGCATTAATGGCTTATCTTTTGCCAACACTACTCAGACTCGCGCAGAAGTTTCAAGCCAAATATTTGACAAGGTCAAACAAAATAATAATTGGAAACTTGCTTTTTTAACGGCTAAAGATGCTCAAATCGTTTTTATGAACATTTCTCCTAGCACCAACCCCAATAACGAAATTGGTATGGAAACACACAAGTTCGACCAAATCATTTTTGTTGTTGAAGGAAATGGCAAAGCTATTTTAGATGGCAAAACAACAATGGTTAAATCAGGCGATATGATTTTTATACCGCAAGGCGTAGAACACAATGTTACAAATTCAAATACAAAAAAACCCTTGAAAATATTAAGTGTATATACATCTACGGATATACCTGTTAATTCAGCATTCAAAAAGAAGTCTGATGTACCTCAAGACTAACAACCATGCGAAATGTAACAAATACTAAGTTCTTTTTATAATGAAAGGATATAAGGATGTCGAAAACTTTAGCTAGTTTTCCACTTAAATTTCGCTGGCAATTAATTGTTATTGGTATTTCATTATTAGCAATCGGTTTATCAATCATTTTTCGAATTACATCAATTTCATCTCCTACCATACCTCTATTGATTGCAATAATCATTGGTGGAATCCCGTCCATTTTACAAATTCTACTTAAACTCATTAAAGGTGATTTGGGTGCAGATTCATTAGCTGCGATAGCATTAATAACAGCGTTTATTCTTAATCAATATCTTGCAGCGGTCATAATTATTTTAATGATATCTAGTGGGCAAGCACTCGAAGCTTATGCTATGCGTAAAGCATCCTCTGCTCTATTGGCGCTCGCAGAACGTATGCCAACTATCGCTCATCGAAAAATCTCTGGTGGTATCGAAGATATTTTATTAACCAATATTCTTATTGGCGATAGCATTATTATTTATCCACACGAAACCTGCCCTGTGGATGGTATAGTTACAGAGGGACATGGCTCTATGGATGAATCCTACTTAACTGGGGAACCTTATCAAATTTCCAAGGTGCCTGGCACAGCGGTATTATCAGGTGCAATTAATGGAGAAACAGCTCTAACCATACAGGCACAAAAGGTACCTTCAGAATCGCGTTATGCTTCAATTGTTACAGTGCTGCAAGAAGCAGAACAAAAAAGACCGACTCTCCGAAGATTAGGTGATCAAATTGGAGCAGTCTTTGCCCCTATTGCGCTCATTCTTGCATTTGTTACTTGGTATATTACCGGCGATGCAATACGCTTTCTTGCAGTACTGGTTATTGCTACACCTTGCCCACTACTCATTGCAATTCCAATTACTGTCATTAGTGCCATTTCAATGGCTGCAAGACGAGCTATTATCATTAAGGATCCCACTGTATTGGAAAGATTGCCTACGTGTCGAACAGCAATTTTTGATAAAACAGGTACTCTTACTTATGGTAAACCTATATTAACGGAGATTCTCACAAAAGAAGGTCTTGATTCCAATTTCATATTACAAAATACCGCTAGTCTAGAGCGTTATTCTAAACATCCTTTAGCCAGCGCTATTCTTCAAGCAGCAACAAAAAATAATTTATCGCTCCTCGATGCAACAAGTGTAACAGAACCCCCAGGGAAAGGATTAAGCGGTATCATCGGACAAAATAAAATCGTCGTCACACATCGTAAAAAAATATTAGAAGAATTTCCGCAAATGACAAATCAACTTCCACCGACTTCAACTGGCTTAGAATGTATAATAATGATCAATGATCAATATGCTGCTACAGTACGTTTTCGTGACGTCCCTCGAAAAGAAACTAAATCATTTATAAGCCATCTTAAACCTTTCCATCAATTTAAAAAAATAATGCTAGTATCAGGAGATCGAGAATCAGAAGTGAAATATCTTGGAACCTTGCTTAATCTATCTGAAATACATGCATCACAAACACCGCAACAGAAACTTGAAATAGTGCGATCTGAAATGAAAAAAGATCCTACACTATTTATGGGTGACGGGATCAATGACGCTCCTGCATTAACTGCAGCAACCGTAGGAATTGCATTTGGACAATTTAGTAACGTAACTGCTGAAGCAGCGGGTGCTGTTATCATGGAAAATTCGCTCAATAGAGTAGATGAATTAATCCATCTAAGTCTGTCAACACGCAAAATTGCATTAGAGAGTGCAATTGGTGGTATGGCATTAAGTGTGATAGGAATGGGATTCGCTGCAGCAGGATTTCTTACACCGGTTGCTGGAGCAATAATACAAGAAATAATCGATATTATAGCTATTATGAATGCACTTCGACTTATATGGGGCAAACATATTGAGATAGATATTTTTAAAAAATAACTAGATTTTATATTAGATTCAATTTAGATCCACTATTATTTCATTGATACAAGTGATTTAACCTTATGAAATTAAGTTTGGAGAAAATTGACTTTTGACATATTTTTGACTGCTTTTTAACAATCCAGCTACAAAAATTAATGTAACAGGGCCAAGCAAAAGACCAGACACTCCAAACGCTTGCACTCTCCCAACACTGGGCATTTGGTTTTATCGGCAATATATTCAGCCGTACTACCGACGAACGAACTCAAATAGAATATTTTCCATGAGCACCAATCACCAATAAATCAAATTTGTTCTTTTTAGCATAATATAATATTTTAACAGGTGGTTTGCCTTTTGAAATTATCACTTTGTTGATCTTTAACTTTTGATTGTTTAGTGAATTGATTTTTTCTTGCAGCAAGTTTAGATAATATTCTTCTGTTGTTAGCCACAGCGATCCTGGCAATATCTTGCTTAAATAATTATCCAATAATTCATCTATATGTTTTTTCTCTACCACGTGAAGTATCGTCAGTTCGGCATTATTTGCTTTTGCTAGCTCCACAGCTCTTGAAAGAGCAAAATCAGATGATCTGATAAATCTATTACCCCTAAAATTTTTTAAGCTTTTTGCTGAGATTGGCCATAAATTTAATCCCATTTTGCTATATTTTTCATTTTATCAAATTGATTTTAAGAGATAAATTTCTTGATTGATGACACTTTCAGTATCTCACAAGCATTGTCCCTCAAAAATCTAATGATCACATTTGAATTATTACTTTAAGTGCGTGAGTTTCAGCAGCCTGCCCAAATGTATTATAAGCCTCAATAATATCCTCAAATTTAAAGTGATGACTGATGAGTAAATTTGGATTGATTTTTTTGGCCTGAACCGTCTTTAACAACATCGGTGTAGTAACTGTATCTACTAATCTCGTTGTAATAGAAATATTTTGCGACCATAAACGTTCTAAATGTAAATCAACTTTAACACCGTGTACTCCGATATTTGCAATTGTTCCACCAGGCGCAATAATATCTTCACACATAGTAAATGTTGCTGGCACCCCTACAGCTTCAATCGCCGTATCCACCCCACGACCATTTGTAAGTTTCATCACATTTTCGACTGCTTTTCCATCACTACTATTTATCGTGTGAGTTGCGCCAAAACGTTTAGCTACTTCCAGCCGGTTATTATCGAGATCAACCATAATAATTTCCGCTGGCGAATAAAACTGAGCTGTGAGTAGCGTAGACAATCCAATCGGTCCAGCACCAATAATAGCAACCGTATTGCCAGGCTGCACTTTGCCATTTAAGACACCGCATTCGAAACCTGTGGGTAATATGTCACTAAGCATAACCAGCGCTTCTTCATCCACACCCGTTAGAATTTTATATAAACTCGTATCAGCGTGAGGTATTCTCACATACTCTGCTTGAGTGCCATCAATTGTATTTCCAAGGATCCAACCACCGTTCACACAATGAGAATACATACCTCTGCGACAATATTCACATTTACTACAAGCTGATACACAGGAAATTAGGACGCGATCACCTTTTTTAAAAACCGTCACACCTGAACCAATTTCGTCAATGACTCCAATTCCTTCATGTCCTATGATTCGTCCAGGAATACAACTTGATACATCCCCTTTTAGAATATGAAGATCAGTTCCGCAAATCGTCGTTTTAATAATTTTAACAATCGCATCAGTTGGATTTGTGATTGTCGGCATAGGACAATCTTCTAAAGCTTTTTTTCCTGGTCCTTTATATACTAGTGCTTTCATAAATCTTTTCCTTAAGATTATGTTAGAGGGCAATCTTATGCAAATAATAATTATATCATACCCATAAACCCCATCGGGTTACGAGTTTATCCCCACTAGGAAGTGGATCGAACTTAATATACCCATCTGTTTTTAATAAATAGCACAATTTAGCAATATTAAATTCTCCTGATTGAGAAATTTCGAGCAAATAACCCAATCGTTTTAAAACAGCACCGCTATATGTTTTTTTTGCGTAATCGAACAAAAGATCTACATCTCTGTGCTTGGATTTTAAATAAACTTTGAATATATCGATAACATGTTGAATCCCTCCCCCCAATTGTGGATCGATTAGAAAATCAATCATAGTTCGCGACGGGTCCGATATAAATATTTTTACTTGTTGCTGTATGATTAACTCTAGCCCGTACATAGCTTGTTTAGAAATAGTTCGTACTGAATATGCAGTATTAATGATGATGGGATTGCGTTTTTTCGGTTTCTTTGTACTGAGAACATTGGTATTCTGCAGTTATTTATTTGTGAAATCCCAATACTCAGCAGCGCTTAATGCACCGATATAACAAGGATTATAAAGTTTTGTTGCCATGACCCATGGATCATCTATTGGTAAATTTCTTGCATCTGGTTTGTTAGGAAGATACAACCCCCGTTTAATTCTCGTGAACCAGCCCTGCTCTACCCAGCGCGACATTAATTTCGCTACTTCTTTTTTTGGTATTTCTAAAAGAATTGCTGCCTCTTCAATACTAGTAGTATGATTAGCCGCATTAAAAATTACGCTTATTCTTTTCTGATTAAGTTTACCGGTACCTGATAATTTATTCATGTAATATAGCCTGAGCGTAGTTATTCGCCTATTTTGCGAACTATTACGCACAAAGTATAGTATTTATATGTAGGTTTTTATTTTTTGATTTTGTTAGTTAGCTTATAAATATCGATTTGCTGTCACATAAGTAACCCATTGAATTTAAATATATTTACGACATTTTTAAGAGCCACTTCCACTTCATTGTCACATAAGATATTAAATGCCGTTAGGACAACTTCGTTTATGCTGAATAATATAAGTGCTTGATTTTTAGAGAGTTATTTTAAAAACCAAATGAATCCAACACAGGAAAGTATATATTGTATGATTAGTTGCACGTTTAGCTTATTTCACCTTAAATTTCTAACGATACTACGTCCTTAACAATATTAAGAGCAACCCACAATTATCACTTAAGTATCACATAAAAATTCATTATAACTATATGTTTTTATTATAATTATGTTTTTAGCGCTTCTACTCAGTCACATAACCATCACATAAGCTTTTAAGCCCAAAATGGTATATAACTAGCATCTTTTTTTAGAAGAGTGGATTATATGGAAGAAAGAGG
>Ga0206895_1261_pt1 | contig 11857 bp, 11 predicted proteins | sample Alteio_BWOrgHeat_51_FD_152967 | JGI IMG/M metagenome (GOLD analysis project Ga0206895, IMG submission 152967) | Enriched cells from forest soil in Barre Woods Harvard Forest LTER site, Petersham, Massachusetts, United States -... | ecosystem: Environmental > Terrestrial > Soil > Temperate forest >...
CGCGGGAAATTTTTCAATGTCCCGATGTCGACGGCGGGCTGGTAGGCGGCGCATCGCTGCAGGCAGCGGAATTCATGACGATCATCCGGGCCTTGAAATAATAACCAGTTCGGATATGAGGACCGGCGGCAAACTGATCTATGATATCGGAGCCAATGACGGTGCGGATACGGCTTATTACCTTCAGCAGGGATTTTCCGTGGTGGCGATCGAGGCTGATCCATCGCTCTGTGATGTGCTACGGGCACGGTTTGCTGATGAGATCACACGCGGGATGGTGATTGTCGTGAATGCGGCCGTCATGGAAGAGGATCGGGATGCGACAGCGTTGTATGTCAGCGAGGACAACACGGAAAGCTCGCTTATCCGGTCGATGGCGGAAAGAGCGGGGCCCGCGGCGCGGCAATTATTGGTCAGAGGCCGGTGTCTTTGTTCGCTCTTTAGCGAGTATGGTTTGCCCTGGTACTGCAAGATCGATATTGAAGGGTATGATGCATCGGCGGTGAATGGGATGTCGGGTTGCGGCGGGCGGCCGGTGTATATTTCCTGTGAAGGTGCGGGCCGGCCGATTGGAGAGATATATGAAGACGAGCGGCTGCTGTATCACGTCCTCGATGCGCTGTCGGCACAAGGATACCGCGAGTTTAAGCTGGTCGATCAGGAGAGGCTGCTGGTGTTGGCCGATGCGGGGCATTATGACCGGTTGCATAGCTGGCCTGGCCGGTTGAAAGCAAGACTGGAACGAATGGTGGGAAGAGGAGTGGCTGATAGCGTGTCCGGTCCGTTTGGAGAGCAGCTGGCAGGGGAATGGGCAGACTATTCAGTCACCCGGAGGCGAATGAAGCTGCATTTCTCCCACTATTATCAATACACGAAAAACAAGCAGTTTATCTTTTGGGTGGATATTCACGGAAAATGTTAAGCGTCAGGCGGTGGATGGAAGACGGGTTGAGCGGGTCGGACCGGCGGCGGATCGTTCGGGGGACCTTGCAATCCTTCCTGATCCAGGGTGGATCGGTCGTGCTGGTATTTCTTAGCAATCTCCTGTTGGTGAGGGCTTCGGATGCAACTTCCTACGGCCTATACGTGCATGTGTTCAACTGGGTGAGCATCCTTTCCGTCGTAGTACTGGGTGGCAGGGATGACCTGGTGCTGGCGCAATTGCCGCGGTATACGGGAGCCCAGCATAGCCGGCTGGTCCGGTTGGTCCGGACTGTCAACCGCTGGGTGCTGGCCGCCGCGTTGGCAGTTGGGGTTCTATTTATCGGCCTTTTGGATTGGGTCCCGATCAAAACGTTGAGCGATCACCAGGCACTGTTCCGGCTTGCAATGATCGCCGTCTATCTCACCGCCGCGCTTGGGCTCAACCAATTGGTATTACAGGCGTTGAACAATATCCGGCTCAGCCAGGTGGTGGAAAAGCTGGTCAAACCGTTGCTGCTTATCATCGGGGTGGGGTTGTTGTGGCTGACGGGGGCCCCTTTGACGGCGCGGGTGTTGGTTATCCTCTCTTGCATGGTGTTGGGGATATGTTGTATTGGCGTTGGGTGGCTGGTTTTCCGGAAGATCAAGGTCTATGTTCCACCAGCTGGGGAGCCGGCGAAGACGGAAGGCGGCTTGACGAGGAAGACATTCTATTTTTTTGCGATCAGCCTGTTTACGCTTTTGGGTACGAAGGTTACCATGCTTCTCCTGCCGCTGTATTTGCCGGCGGCATCGATTGGTGTTTTCAATATCGCCTACCGATTCGCGGACTTGCTGATCTTCCCTTTTTTCCTCATGCATACAGTGCTTCCGCAGCTGTTCGCCCGGCACACCGCGACTGGCAGGACGTATACCCAATCGCTGTTCAGCGAGAGCAATAAGCTGATGGTACTGCTTAGCATCCCGCTCCTGCTGGCGATTGTGGTGGCGGGGCCTTTTCTGCTGAGACTTTTCGGGCAGGATTTTGCCGGCGGCTACCGGGCATTGATCTATATCAGTCTGGCTCAGTTCCTGTATTCGGTTTTCGGCCCGGCCAATACGATCCTGATGATGCAGGACCGGGAAAAATATTCGGCGGGTTGTCTACTCGTCTTTGTCGGGGTTTTGGCGGCGGCCAGCTGGTGGCTGGTTCCGGTTGGCGGGGTTACGGGTGGAGCGCTCGCGATCCTTGTCAGCAGCGCGTTTTATAATATCCTGCTGGCGGTTGTCGTTTGGCGGGTATGCCGGGTGCGGTCGCCTTTCCTTGGCTGGCTGATTCGGGGAGGCGGCTAGGGCCGGGTCAGTTCCGCGAATGCCGGACTAAAATTCTCTTTTGTAAAAAAACTGAAAGCGTGATGTATTGTACCGCGGAGGGCAGTGTATGCGATGGGGTCTTCCACAAGCCGGCGGATGATCGCGCACGCTTCTTCGGGTGAGCGGTAGGGATAGGTAGCCGGCTGGAAGAGCTCGGGGATGATGAGATCTGCGGGTACAAGGGCGGGGGTGTTGTATAACAGCAGGTCGGAGGTCAGGCCACTGGCGGTGGTGAGTCCATACGTTTCTGTTGAATTGCGGCTGCTTTTCTTATGGATGTTCAGCGGGCTCCAGATCAGGTGGGCGCCGGCCAGCTCTTGTTCATAGGTCCTTTCCGGAACATAACCTTTAAAGGAGCGGATGGCGAGGCGGTTGGATGTGATGGATTCGAATGTGGTGATGATCCCGATCGCGGCGTCGGTTCCGCTGTCGCCCAATAGAACTAATTCGATAGGGGGAAGTGATGGAGATGCTCGAAGCAGGGCCACGGTTTTTGTCACATCGGCGTAATTCCGGCGGTTCGGGTCGAGCGAGCCCGGGATGACGATCCTGAAAGGTTGGGCTGGAGGCGCGGGGTGATGACCGGAGTAGAAGCGCGAAGGGATGAAGACGGTGGTGGCGCCGGGCTGGCGGCGGCTGAATTCCCGGGCCATGGCGGGGAGAAAAAAATGGAAATGGCGGATGAGGCGGCGGAGGATGGGTTTGGAGAATGTTTCGGTCCATGAGCGAAGCGACCCGAAATTGCCGGAAAGAAATTCATTGACCTCATGAATGGTCAGGCTGACGTGGACGGGGCCGATGAAGGCCAGCCGGAGCGCAAAGAAAAGCAGGTTGTTATCGAGGGTGCAGAGATGAAGGTGGGTGTAGCCATGGCGGCGAATATGACGAAACAATTGGCGGATGAAGCGGCGGTTGGGGCTGCCGGTGGGTTGGATGTAGAACTCGATCCGAGGCCAGCGCTGCTCCGGCGATCCATCGCCGGTTAGATTGAGGTAAGAAAGCTCTTTTAGAAAAACGGTTACCTGGCCGAAATGGGCTTGGCTCAGGTCAAGAAGGGCGGGCAGGTTTTCGTGATGGGTGGTCTCGTAGAGGGCGATCTTTTTCTTCCTTGGTTGAGGGTGGGGGCGGTTTGGAAGCCGGAGCGGGTCGTCGCCGTGGTCGCCGGCACGGTCGCGCATCCAGAGGGGAATGGTGCCAAGCAGGATGGTCCAGTAGGGGATGCGCATGACGAGCAGGTCGGCGAGGACAAACAAAATTGTCAACGCGATGAGCAACCGGTCCCGGCGACGCGTAAAAAACCCCATCACGAATATAGCTTCCAGCACGAAAGCGGCCAGGTATAACGATTGGGCGATAGTCGAATGAGCGATCAGCCAGCTGCAAAAGCGGCAGGCCAGTGATGTGCAGTCGCCGGTCAGGAGGTCAGTGTGGTGCAGAAGGAGGATGCGACTCATTTCTTCGCTGTTGAAGACGGCGCCCCGGGCCAATTTCCAGATGGCGGCGCTAACGAAGATGTAGAGAAAATAATAGCGGCAGCCTTTCAGGATCAGGTAAAACCGGTCGGGTCGGCCGGTGGTCCAAACGAGCGCGAGCACCAGGAGGAGAATAAAAGGCTCGTGATGGACCTGCCAGAAGATGTCGGCCAGGAGGAGGTAAAAGGCAAGGTAGCAGACAAAGAGGAGGCCCGGCCAGGGCGAGAAATTCGCGGGGCGGGTTTCGGGGTGGCCTGTCTGGCGGGCTTCCCGGAAGATCAGCGGCAAGGGGAGGAGAAAGGCAAGGATGTCGGCGATCGTGAACCATGCCGGATGGGCGATCATATAGCGGGGAATGCCCGTTGCGATGAGGGCCAGTTCGGTGAGATCGCGGTTGAAATTGAAAAAAATGGGGTGGTATTGGGACAGCAGTCGGTCATCCAGAAAAAATCCCAGCAGTACGGCGTAGTAGAACAGGAAATAAATTACTACGAGGAGGTTCCTGTCCCGGGTATAGTAAGTACGGGTAGTCATTCGAGGTCTATCCAGGAGGCTTTTCGAAGTTGCATCAATTTACCGTTGTTTTGGCCATACCAGACCTTTGTGACTTGCAGCGAATGGATAGGCTGGCCGGTGAGCCGGGAAATATAGTCACGATACCAGGAGGGGAATTGGCCGGTTGCTTGATTGTTCAGGTTAGCGTAAACGTAATGGTATGTCCGGGGGAGTTCGGATTGAAACTTCTGCTTATCGGGAATAAAATCATGTGTCGTGATTTGCCGATCAAAAGCGGCCAGCGGTTGCTGGATCATATCCCAACGGTAAATCCGGAAGTCGGCGGGTTCGAGCCTTTTGCCATTGACAGTTACCTCGTAACTCAGCAGGCTGTCGGCGGCGGGAAGAGAGGCCGAAAACATTCCGTAGTGCACAAATGGGAATGCGGTGACAGAGTGCGCCAAATCAATGGAGATCTGGATGAGGAAGAAGACGGCTGTCGCCAACGCAGCGATAAGTCTGGAATTCATTCGTTTCCGATCCTTCGGCATGGCCTGAATTTAAGCTATTTTGCTTAGTTTTGCAGCGAATGAAAAATTTACGGAATTTTTGCATCATCGCTCATATCGACCACGGCAAAAGTACACTCGCAGACCGGCTTTTGGAGATGACCAATACGATCTCTGCGCGGGATATGCAGGCGCAGGTGCTGGACGATATGGACCTTGAGCGGGAAAAGGGCATCACGATCAAAAGTCATGCGATTCAGATCGATTATTCCTATAAGGGTCAACCTGTTACACTTAATCTGATCGATACTCCGGGACACGTTGACTTTAGCTATGAGGTGAGCCGGGCGCTGGCTGCCTGCGAGGGTGCGCTACTGCTGGTTGATGCCACCCAGGGCATCCAGGCGCAGACGATCTCCAATTTGTACCTGGCGATCGAGAACGATCTCGAGATCATCCCTGTCATCAATAAGATCGATATGGATGGGGCCATGATCGAGGAGGTGAAGGACCAGATCATCGAGCTGATCGGCTGCAAGCCGGAGGATATTCTGATGGCCAGCGCAAAGACGGGGTTGGGTGTGCAGGAGATCCTGGATGCGATCGTGGTACGGATCCCGCCCCCGAAAGGCGATCCTGATGCCCCGCTGCAGGCGTTGATCTTTGACAGTGTCTTCAATTCGTTCCGTGGGATCATTGTCTACTACCGGATATTGAATGGCAGTATTAAGAAAGGGGATATTGTTCAGTTTGTTTCCACCGGACTGTCCTATGGGGCGGATGAGGTAGGCGTGCTCAAGTTGGCGCTTGATCCGCGGGCGGAAGTCAAGACGGGGGATGTTGGGTACATCATTACCGGGATCAAAAATGCGAAAGAAGTTAAAGTCGGTGATACGATTACGCTGGCGTCGAATCCCCATCCGGCGATGATCCAGGGCTTTCAGGAAGTGAAGCCGATGGTGTTCGCGGGCATCTTTCCGGTCGATACGGATGAATTTGGCGAGCTGCGTGAATGTATGGACAAATTGCAGCTGAATGATGCGTCGCTTACTTATGAGTTGGAGACCTCGCAGGCGCTGGGTTTCGGTTTCCGTTGCGGCTTCCTCGGGATGCTGCATATGGAGATCATCCAGGAGCGGTTGGAGCGGGAATTCAACCAGACCGTAATCACGACGGTGCCCAACGTAAGTTTTGTAGCGTTTACCAATAATGGGGAGCAGATCGTTATCAATAATCCGGCGGAGATGCCTGATCCGACGCGGATCGACCGGATCGAAGAGCCTTATATCCGGGCCCAGATCATCACCAAACCGGACTATATCGGGAATATCATGACGCTTTGTTTGGGTAAACGGGGTAATTTGATCAATCAGAGCTATTTGACCACGACGAGGGTAGAGCTGATCTTTGAGATGCCGCTTACCGAGATCGTCTTTGACTTTTATGATAAGCTGAAAAGCCAGACGCGTGGGTATGCCTCTTTTGACTATCATCCGATCGATCGCAGGGAAAGCGATATCGTCAAAATGGATATCCTTCTGAACGGGGACAAGGTGGATGCGCTGAGTGCGTTGATCCATCGGAGCCGGTCGACGGATTTCGGGCGCAAGTTGTGTGAGAAGTTGAAAGAATTGCTGCCGCGACAACAGTTCCAGATAGCGATCCAGGCGGCGATTGGGGCCAAGGTGATCGCCCGGGAGACGATCAGCGCCTTGAGGAAGGACGTGACGGCCAAGTGTTATGGCGGGGATATCAGCCGGAAGCGGAAATTGTTGGAGAAGCAGAAGGAAGGTAAGAAGCGGATGCGGCAGATCGGCAATGTGGAGGTTCCGCAGGAGGCATTCCTGGCGGTGTTGAAACTGGATGAGTAGGGCGCGGCATAAAATTCGCGGATACCGTATAAATCAAACATCATGCGAACGCCTCTTCAGAAGAGCGAAAAGATCCTGCTGGTCACTTACAGTAGTTGGACGGCGCTTATCGGGCCGTTCCTGATTGCGTTGACCCTGGTGGTCGTTGGCATCCTTGTCGTTGTAAAGGTTCCTACGGTGTGGGGATGGCTGGGGGTGGTGTTCGGGGTGGTATACTGGCTGGTCCGATATGCGACGTGGAAGGTCAACATCTGGGTGGTGACCAATTTCCGCGTGATCGATGAAGCGGGGCTCTTGACCCACTACGCCAAGGAAAGCCCGCTTGACAAAATCAACAATGTGTCGTACGACCAGGGCGTTTGGGGTCGGGTGTTCAACTTCGGCCATGTCGAGATCCAGACGGCGGCGGAAGCAGGCGCCACCGACTATTTCAATGTCAATCATCCCAAGCGGTTAAAAGATACGATCACCGCTGCACAGTCGGAATATAAAAACTGGCAATTTGGGAATCAGGCGCAGCAGATGGCGGCGGCCATTGGTGCGGGGGGAGGAGCGGGGCGGGATGCGGCCGTGCGGGCGGCTGAAACGCCGGCTATTGCGGAGGAACTGGAGCGGTTATTTGAGCTGAGGATGAAGGGCGCGTTGTCGGAGGACGAATATAATCGTGCCAAGGCGCGGTTACTGAATCATTGATGGGAGGGGCGATGCGAGGTTATTGATGGTTCGGTTTGGCTTTTGTCTTGTTTTTTTCCGACTGGGCCTCCAATTGCGCTTCGTTGGCTTTGCCCTGATCGTCCAGGATCTGCGCTTCGCGCGGGAAATCGCCATCTTTCAATTTTACGGTAAAGATCCCTTTTTGGATGTGGACCCATTTGCCATTCTTCCATTGGAACGCTTCAAAATCCCCGTCGGGGACATAAGTATCCATTTTCTGCGGTTGGTTGCTCTCGGAGATCAGTTCGTCGAAGACGATGAGGTCGAGTGATGGGTCATAGTTAAAGCGGGTACCTGCCTCCTTCTTGTATTCGATATTAAAGCGGTATTGGGTTGGCTTGCGGACGGAGTCCTCCTGAAAAGAAAAATATGGACCGCCGAACCGAGGTTCGCCCTCGGGGGTGAAGGTGAGGACTTCCATCCATTTCTTGTTGCTGTTTTCGCTATAATCGTCAAATCCGAGTAAGGTATAATAATTCTTACCCAGCCACTTCTTCTCTACGATCCGGTAGTAGATGGCACCGATCCAGTTGAGGCGCGTCCGGACCGAGTCAAGCGGGTTGGCGGTAAACATCGACGCATCGAACAGGGGGAACAGCTTCAGCGAGCCATCGGGCTGGTTGATTTGGATGGCGCCTTCCTGTAAGAACATCAAATTGTCTTTTTTGAATTGCCAGGTGAAAATGCGGAAGGTACTATCGGGGGCATAGAGTCGCGAAATGGTTTGCAGGGAATCGAAGGGATAATAGAACGAATTTGGTTGCCGGAGTGCTTTTACGAGGGATCGGATGAACTGGCTATCGGCGCGGAACCTGGCTTCCGGGGTTTCGGCATTGACGATGTCGAAAGCAAACTGTTTCATGGTATCTTCCCGCTGTTGGAAAGCGGTCGCTGCCTGGGGGGATAGATGGGATTGTGCTGCCAGCCGGGACCCTGCGCTGATGAGGAAAATAAGGAAGTATTGGTATTTAAAGGATAGCATATCGATATAAAGTTACTGAATGTCATCGCGGGTCGGGAATGGGCAAACGTTAAACCGGGCCGAAAAATTTCATCGGTTTTGCAAATGTTTCGCAAAATCGCACAGTGAATTGAATACCAGATCGATGGAAGGGTCGGGAAGCGGATGATCCGGGTGGGTGGTGCGAAGGAAAACGGTATACATGCCGGCGTTCCTTCCAAATTCCATATCGGAGTGGTTATTACCCACCATCAAGGCGCGGTGGAAGTCGATCTCGGGAAATTCGGTCTGCGCGGCAAAGGCCATTCCCGGATTTGGTTTGCGGTGAGGGTGATTGTCATCCAATGAGTCGGCATAAAAGATCCGGTCGATGCGGCCACCGGCGAGGGTGATCTCTGCAAGCATTTTGTCGTGAATGATCTCCAGATCTTCCGCGGTCATCAGGCCTCTTCCTACGCCCCGCTGGTTTGTAACGATGACGATGCGGCCAAATACCGCAGCAAAGATACGCAAGGCTTCCCTGACCTGGTCGTAGAATCGGAATTCGTCGTAGTGGAAGACGTAGCTGTCTTTTTTCTCTTCGTTTATGACCCCGTCCCGGTCGAGGAACAAGGTCCAATGGTTGTCGATTTGTGTCAGGTCGGGTTGTGGCATAGTTGGATGATATTGGTTACAAGCTGGCTCCAGGAGTATTTACTTTTTTCCCGGCGGAGTGCGGGAATAAAATAAGAATCGCCGAGGATGAAAAAACGGAGAATGGCGTCAGCCATCGCGGTAGGTTCAGGTTCGGCCACCAGGCCAACCTGTTCGTGCGGTACCATCGCGGCGAGGCCGCCGACGTTGGAAACGATCATCGGTTTCTCAAAATGATAGGCAAGTGGCGTGACGCCGCTTTGTGTCGCGCTGCGATAGGGTTGGATAACGGCGTCCGCTGCGCAAACGTAATTCCGCACCTCGCTGTCGGGGATGAAGTCCGTACGTAAGAGTAGCGAAGACCCGATATTCAGCCGGGTGATCAACTCGTGATAGGGAGCTGCGTTCTCGTAGAATTCACCGGCGACAAGCAATTTGATGCCAAGGTCGCGGATGCGCCGGTCGGCCATTGCCTCCAGAGCGATATCGAGGCCTTTATAATTGCGGATGAAGCCAAAGAATAGAATGATCTTATCCCGATCGTCGATGGCCAATCCTTTTTCGCGGAGCAGGGCACGGGCCGTGTTTCGGGGAATCGGATCGCCGAAATTATCATACAGGGGATGAACGACCTGCCGGGCGGGCCGGCTGGGCTGGAACTGGCGCAGTTGGTTCATCACTTTTTCGCTCATGGTAACATATGCGTCACAGGCCTTCAGGAAATAGCGGGTAAACGACCGGTCGCCCGGCCTTTTCTCGTGTGGGATGATATTATCTGTAATGGCGAGGATGCGGGTATGGTGGTTCTTGCGGACACGCCGAAGGATGGTTCCGAGTGCAGGGCCCATCAATGGCAGCCAGAAGCGGACGACGATGATGTCCGGTCTTTTCCGGCGAAGTTCCTTGCCCACGCTCCACCAATTGAATGGATTGACCGAATTGATCCGTGACAGGATGGTCAGCCCTTCCGGTGGCGGGTCGGTGGAATATTGGGTAGTGCCGGGGAAAAGAAAGCCGGGGTATTGGAGGGAGAAGGAATAGATCGTGCAGTCGTATCCTTCGCTGATGAATTCCCTGGCCAGGCGCTGGTCAAAGGTGGCGAGGCCGCCACGAAGCGGATAGCCGGGCCCTATGATAACGACGGTGCCGCTCATGAATGGTCGATCCCCAGTTTTTGTTCGATGAGGTAGAAGTTACGGCCGGGGGAGTTGCGGGAGATGAGTTCTGCCATAAACCCGGTCAGGAAAAGTTGGGTGCCAAGGACCACGCAGATCAGCGCGATGTAGAACGATGGACGGTTAGTCAGGGAGAAAGAAGACCCTCCTCTCGCCAGCTTTTGAACGATCAGGGAGATTGTCTCGCCGAGACCGATCAGACCGCAGATTACGCCCAACGGGCCGAAGAAATGCATGGGGCGTTTGCCATATTTGCCGACGAAGGTGATGGAAGCGAGGTCCAGCAGGCCTTTCAGGCCGCGGCCAAGCCCGCCAAACTTCGTGTACCCGTATTTCCGGGCGCGATGCTGCACCACTTTTTCACCGATGCGCCGGAACCCTGCCCATTTGGCGATGACGGGGATATAGCGATGCATTTCGCCGTAAACCTCGATGCTTTTGACCACTTTGTTCCGGTAGGCTTTCAACCCGCAATTAAAATCATGTAACGGGATCCTGCTCACCTTGGCGGTTGTCCAATTAAAAAATTTCGACGGCACCGTTTTGGAGATCGGATCGTGTCTGACTTTCTTCCAGCCGCTCACCATATCATACTTGTCTTCGAGGATCATCCTTCGCAATTCGGGGATCTCGTCGGGGCTATCCTGCATGTCGGCATCCATGGTGATCACGACCTCTCCTTTTGCCGCCTTGAAACCTTCGTTGAGGGCGGCGGATTTGCCGTAGTTCCGTTGAAAGCGGATGCCTTTAATATTGGGGTTTGACTTCCGGAGCTCGTGGATCACGTCCCAGGAGCGGTCGGTGCTTCCGTCGTCGACGAGGACGATCTCGTAGGAGATGTGGTTTTCCCGGACGACGCGTTCGATCCAGGCACAGAGCTCGGGCAGGGATTCTTCTTCGTTGTAGACGGGTATGACGATTGAAATGTCCATTTGCTTTTTTTATGGCCCCGGTTTGGGTGTCGGTACTTTTTTTGATTTTACGGTTACGGCGATGAGGATGGCAATGATGCCGAAGAGCAGCAGGTCGCGACCCATGCCTATGACGACACTGCCGAGAGAGAACTGGTTATGGGTACGAATGTAATCGAGTTGCGCCCGGATCTGGTCCTGGGGGGCTCCCAATCTGCGGTACCATTGTTCGGCGCTATCGACGATCAGGGGTAGAAGCCGTTGGTAAAAATGGGGGTCGATCACATTTACGATCAGCCAGACAAAGAGGTTGGCAGCTAAGATGCCCATCACCATCACACCGAAGGCCACTCTAAGGGCGGATCGAAAGTCGAGCGCGCCTCCCCGGACCCTTTTCTCCGCCACCGTGGCCATGGCGGCCAGGAGGATAACCAATGATTTACCTAACCAGACCGGCCATCCCAGAAATGCCTCAGGGCCAGACAGCCAGGTGCCAATAATGACGAGGATCATGATGCCCGAGGCGATCAGTCCGAATAATAGAAGTATGGAGATCTTTTTGGCTGGCATGGGCGTTTGTTAGTTTACCACATAATGGTCCCCTTTCAGGATACCGACCACCCGGCCACGCAGGGTCTTTCCGAAAAAGGGGCTGTTCTTCGATTTGGAGCGGGTCGTTTCGGTGCTGAGGCGGGTCTCGCCTTCCGGATCGAAAAGGGTAATCGAAGCCGTTTGTCCTTCGGCGATGGAAGGTTGATCGAGGCCGAAGAGTTCCCGCGGGTTCCTGCTGAGGAGGTCGACCGTTCTTTCGGTGGATAGTCCGGGTAGTTGTGTCCGCA
>Ga0206895_1262_pt1 | contig 11847 bp, 8 predicted proteins | sample Alteio_BWOrgHeat_51_FD_152967 | JGI IMG/M metagenome (GOLD analysis project Ga0206895, IMG submission 152967) | Enriched cells from forest soil in Barre Woods Harvard Forest LTER site, Petersham, Massachusetts, United States -... | ecosystem: Environmental > Terrestrial > Soil > Temperate forest > O...
AAAAAACTAAAAAACCCGCCCCACCTTTTTTAAGGGTAAGACGGGTTTTCGAGAGTGAGGGGTTGAGAGAAAACTGTGTGTTGTGGAGACCGTACTCTAAGAAAAATTAAAGAGCGATTGGAGCTTGAGCAACTTGACCATTGCTGAGGTACAAGTAAACCAGCGCTTGGCTGATGGTTCCTGTGCTCATTCCGCCGTAGCTCATTTGCGCGATGTAAACCACGTCAAGAGCGATTGCAGTGATACACACGGAAGCACCCATCGTTCCACCGTAAGAACCAGTGTTATAGATGCTGTTCATGACACCGGAATTATACAAAGCTTGTGGGTTGATTTGAATCATTCCAGAAGCAGTCATGGATTGAGTGTTCAAAGTCATCTGAACGTTTCCGTTCATGGATTGCTTTTGAAGGGTCACTCCACCCATTGAATTTTGTGCGTATCCGCCAGCCAAGGAAACTTGGCCATAGGTACCTGGTGCAGATCCGAATTGTGGGATGTTACCCGCAAAAAATCTGTTTTGTTGTGAGCTGATTCCAGTCGCTGTGAAGTTGAGCGAAAGTGGCTGTGCCATTGAGCTCAGACAAGTATTGCCTGAAGCGCCGATGCCGCTGGTAGGAACCCATTGTCCGGCAGAATTATAGTAGCCGGAAGTTGTTGGAGTAGCAGTACCACAAGCGGTTAACCCGATTGCGATCAAGCCAGTGATTAAATATCTAGTTACAGTTTTCATAAGTCCTCTCATTCCTTTCAAAAAATGATCTCTCTCTGGAGACTAAGAGTGCACGGCACGTGCCAGAAGGACACCGCCCGTACTCGGAAATGATAAGAGAGTGAAAACATTATTAAATAAATGAGATGTAAATGACTAGAGTTGAGCGATTTGCGCCTAAAACATGGGCATTCAAGTGCCTAAACTTTGGTCGGGTGTCAGGTCAATGATGACTTTGGGCTATAAAAGCCGGTCGAGTGCGGGTAGTAAATCTTCTTTTTTTCCGGTGATCTTCAAGCCACGTTCCGCAAGGCAAGTCGGGCTAAAGATCTTTGAAATGTATTTTTGGCCCGAGTCGCAGAGAACGGTAACCACTTTGTGGCCAGGTCCCAGCCGTTTTGCCATGAGGTAAGCCGCACATAGGTTTGCACCGGAGGAAGAGCCGAGGAACAGGCCTTCCTGTCTGACTATATAATGGACCATGTTCACGATCATTTCGTCGGTCAATAAAAAGCAGTCATCGACCCGTGCCGGCTTTACGTTCGCCGTGACGAAGGTCTGGGCGATCCCTTCTGAGATCGATTCACCGGGGGTGACGTCCGGTTTGCCAGTTTTAAAATAACTGTACATCGCCGAACCCACTGGGTCGGTGCATCCGATTTTGATCGCGGGATTTTTTTCCCGTAAGTATTTCGAAATTCCGGAAAGGGTTCCACCGGTGCCGATCGCACAAGCAAATGAATTGATTTGTCCCTCGGTCTGCTCCCAGATTTCTTTCCCGGTCGTATGATAGTGAATCCAGTAATTCGATTCATTTTCAAATTGGTTGAGATAGACTCCGCCTTCGGCTTTCGCGACCTCGGCGGCGATGATTCGATAATTCTTCGGATCGGGGTAAGGTGCCGGTGGAACGACCATGACTTCCGCACCCATTCCGCGCAGGGTATCGATTTTTTCTTGGGCCTGATTGCTCGGCACTAAAAATTTACAACGATAACCGAGGATATTCCCAATCAACACGAGTCCGATTCCGGTGTTACCTGCTGTCGCTTCAACGATGAGGCCACCTGGCTTGAGAAGGCCTTTCTTTTCAGCGTCCCGAATCATCCCCAGCGCCGCGCGGTCTTTCACGCTTCCACCCGGATTCATGAATTCCGCTTTACCGTAAATTTCGCAGCCCGTGATCTCCGACAAGGATTTCAAATAGAGGAGCGGAGTATTGCCAATCGACTGGATAAAATCTTTTTTTTGCATGTTCAAAAATCAACCTTTCAAAAAGTGCAGTGCAAAGCTAATGACGGCGGCAAAGAAGCTAAACCATTGAGCTGAGCGAAAAGTATTCTCGCTGAAATTGTTTTGTAAATGATCGATGATGATCCAGAGAAAGGTGAAGGCAATGACGATGGCGGCAATGACATTCAAATGGCCAAGCGATTCCAAAATACCGCCCAAACCGGTTGCTCCCATGAGACTAAAAAGATGCACGAAGCTTTGAACACCAAGAAGCATCATTGAATACTTAAATACAGCGTCGTAGTGGTAGTTGGTCAGGGAAAATCCAAGCCAAAATACCAGAGCGAAGGGAAAAGCGGGATGAAGACTCAATAAGGAAACGAGCAGAATGGGGAGTGCGTCGATGGTGCGAAGATGATTCAGTCCTTTCGTTCTTTTATTCCAGCGCGACGCAAATCGGAGGAGCGCCACGCTCACCAAAAACAAGATTCCGTAGACGATCGGGCTCGAAAGGATTTCAACTTCCGAGATCAATGGGGCAACCCAGTGACGAAGTAATAGCAAAGGTAGAGACACCATGAGCAGGAACAGCATGACTTCTTGATCCAAGGTGCGGTGTACTTGGGCGATGCTTTTTGGTTTCAGAATTGTTTTTGCCACCGCAGAAAGCAATCCTAACCAATCAAAACGAAAGTAGACGAAGAAGGCGATACTGGAGACCAGGGTGATCAGGTAGTCCATCTCCATTTTTGAAGTGAAATGTAGAAAATGGTCCTCAAGGAGACCCGCCCATGTGTAGGAGAACGGAACCACGCCTGACAGCACGCGGAAAATCGAGTCAATGATGACGTGAAAGGTGGTCATGATGGCTTGAGTCTATCAGTAAAAAGTGAACGAAGTGAATACCTTTTTCCAATGCACGCAGTGCTAGAGGATGCGAGCCGATTTCATCGGCTGAACGGAGTTCAGCAATTGAAATCGGCTCGCATAGTCCGGCCTAAAGGCCTCCTAACAGACTTACACTCAACTTACATTGCGACGCTTCAGAAACCGGCTAATCAGTGTATCCTGATAGGGTATGAAAAATAAAAACTTAGAGAATAAGCTCGAAATTGGATTTTGGGTTCTGGTCGCGACCACTTGGTTATTTTCATTTTATGCAATTCCCCACTCGTTTTTGGGTCCCAATGGCTTTTTTGGGCAGATTTTTGAAAATCACACGGTTTTGAAGCTCGCCGGACTCTTCATCCTGATGGCCCATGTGACCATCGCGGCCATGAGTATCGATTTTCATCGTTCCCATACTCACCAGGGAGTGAAGCTCAACAAGTTCGTGGATTATGCGATGCAAACCTGGCTATGGGCCATCAGCAGCATGTCTAAACTGGACTGGGTGGCCGTTCACATTTACCACCATGCCAATTCCGATCAGCCGGAAGATCCTCATAGCCCGAAACAAAAGGGTCTTTTGCACGTGTTTTTCTTTGGAGTGCTCGACTTCACCAAGGCCAAATCCTGCCCGGCAGTTCAAAAGATCCGCGATCGTCTTCCCGCAAGTTCCTATGAAAAATTCATTGCGAATCATCTTTTCTTGGCGCCAATCGTCCTTTCTTCCGCGATGTTCTTTTTATTTGGACCGAAATACGGATCGATCCTGGCAGTTTTGAATTTTGCGATTACGCCTTTGTTTGCGGTAGGAGGGGTGAACGCCCTGGCTCACGCCTTTGGATACCAGAATTATGAATCCAATGATGAGAGTCGCAATCTCGGTTTTTTATTCCTGCTGAACTGGATTATTTCGGGAGAGTTGGATCATAATAACCATCATCGTTACCCGAAGTCGCCGAGCTTTGCTCACCGTTGGTTTGAGTTTGATATCGGATTTTTGTATATCCGCATACTCAAGGCCGTAGGACTGGCCCGCATCACCGGTAATATTCCCGACTATCATTCCGTGCCCCATAAGGCTGTGATTTCAAAACGGGCCTCAAAACCTGCATCGGAACATCTTTCTATTCAGCCCTTGCAATTAGCGGATTAATGCGATAGCTATTTTTGAAAAGCTCCTGCTTCGTTTATCGAACGATCCAGGAGCTTTTTGTGTTTGTGGCACAAAAAAACTAACGTAAGATCTAGACGTATTATTTAGAAGCGACGAGGGTGCAATGAATACAATCCTGTTAGGGGCTCAATGGGGCGACGAAGGTAAGGGAAAAGTGGTGGATCATCTTTCCGCAGACGCGGATCTGGTGGTTCGATTCCAGGGCGGTAACAACGCCGGACATTCACTTTGGGTTGCCGGAAAAAAAACGGTCCTCCATCTTATTCCCAGCGGTATTCTGCATCCCCACACCACGTGTTTGATTGGCGAAGGCGTAGTGCTTGATCCGAATGTTTTCATCGAAGAGATCACCCAACTTCAAAACGCCGGTGTGTTTACGAAAGCGCATGAACGCATTAAGGTTGCGGAGCGCACTCATCTGATTCTTCCTTTTCACAAGGCCCTGGATGTCGCGCGAGAAGCGGGAGCAAAGGGAACCAAGGCTCATATCGGCACTACCGGGCGGGGAATCGGACCGGCATACGAGACCAAGGCTCTCCGTCGCGGTCTTCGAGTCGTGGATCTTTTTCAGCCGGAAGCTCAGTTTCTTGAAAAATTGGAAAGTTTGATGAATGAATATCGCGCGAAATTCAATCCGCTCGAATATTCCGATCTGCAGGCTCAGACGATGAAAGATGTTTTGTATTGGAAGAAGGTGCTGGAGCCGATGATGGTGGACAGCACTTCTTTTTTAGCAAAGCACTTTGCAGAAAATAAACGATTTCTTTTTGAGGGGGCTCAAGGCGTCATGCTCGACATGGACCATGGGACTTATCCTTATGTGACCTCGTCTTCCACCACTTCTCCTGCGGCTGGAATCGGAGCGGCCTACCCAAAACTCACTCGGTCTTGCCGGGTACTCGGAATTGCAAAAGCATACATTACCCGCGTGGGAACCGGACCAGTGCCGAGCGAAATGCTGGGTAAGCACGTTCCCGGAGAAGTGGAAGTTGCGGAGAACATTCGTAAGTTGGGGCAGGAGTTTGGTGCCACGACCGGACGCCCACGTCGGATCGGATGGCAGGACCTCGTTGCTTTGAAATATGCAGTGGATGTTGCAGGCATCGACGTGCTCGCCATCATGAAGGGCGATATTTTGGCCGGGATGCCGGACTTCAAAGTGTGTGTTGAATATCGCAAACCGAACGGAGAGAAGTGGAATCAGTTTCCGGCGCGTGTGGAAGATCTGTCCGAAGTGGTACCTGTTTATGAAAGCGTACCCGGTTGGAAAACAGCGACGACGAGCGACCCGCAATACCGTTCCTATCTTGAAAAAATTGAAAAATTTGTCGGCGTGCCCGTGAAGTTTGTCGGTTACGGTCCGGAACGAAATCAAATGGAGGTCCGTTAATGGACAGTCTAGAAACAAACACCGAACTGAAGCCCGTCAGTAAATTTGAAGAAGTCACTGGAATGAAAATCGATGTAAAACAGGTGAAGATTGGTATTTTCGCCTTCTTTCTTGTTTTTGTGATTTCACTCTTCACCTTAAAACCATTTTTGGGTACGGCGATCTACCATAATTTTGCAACGATTTACGACTATAAGTTTTTTAATAATCGTGAAGTGAGGATCTCCACCCCACAGCCCTGGGAAGTGAGCCCGGTACAGCATGCGGCTCCTTCGGCGGAAACTCAAAAATTGCTCGATAGCCTGAAAACGACGGCGCTGGTGATGATTGATCATGGTAAAGTCACCTACGAAAAATATTCTCTCGATGGTGGCATCGACGAACTTTCCGGTTCATTTTCGATGGCCAAAAGTTTTGTCAGTATTTTGATCGGCTTCGCCTTGCAGGACGGGGCGATCCCGCGTCTCGACGCCGAAATTAAAACCTGGATTCCGGAATGGGCCGATTACCCCGAGGGAACCATCACCGTGAAGGACTTGCTCACGATGAGTTCGGGATTGAATTGGGAAGAAAGTTATTGGAACCCGTTTTCGATCACGACCGAAGCCTATTATGGTAGCACTTTGTATTACACGGCCTTGAAACAGCGACTGCTGAAACCGCCCGGCAAGGAATTTACTTATCAAAGCGGCAGCACCCAGTTGCTCGGAATTGTACTGAGTCGAGCGGTGAACAAATCGCTGGCTCAATATGCATCTGAAAAATTATGGCAACCCCTAGGCGCGGAAAAACCGGCTCTTTGGTCGATCGATCATTCCGAAAACGCAAGCGAAGCATCCTTGAAGCCGGCGATCGAAAAAGCCTACTGCTGTTTCAATGCGCGCGCGCGGGATTTTGCAAAAATCGGTCAATTCATCCTTCAGCAAGGCCAGTGGAATGGGAAGTCGCTTTTGGATCCTAAATATATTAGCGAAATGACCTCAGGTAAAACGGTTCCTTACTACGGATATCAATGGTGGATTTTACCGACACCGGAAGGAGATATTCCTTATGCCCGCGGGATCCTCGGGCAATACATCATGGTTTTACCCCAAAAACAGCGGATTATCGTCCGGCTAGGTCACCGCACGGCGGAGCGTACTGATCATCATCCGATCGAAGTGCGTGCCTTGGCGGAGTGGGGCTTGAAAGACTAGTCGCTTAGTTCGTGTGTTGAAAGGCCCAGATAAAGGTTTCACCCATTAAATAAAACCAGTCGCCAAAAAAATCCATCCCAAGGGCGGGTTCCGCCATTTGAGCGGTAAATAAATAGTTTCCGTCTTCCAAGCTATAAAATCCGGTGCCCTTTCGATCGTCAAGGTCGGTTGCCGGAGCAAGTAACAGATTTTGCGCGGCATCGATTTTAAACGCGGTAAGGTCCACTTGATTCATTTTTTTCTGCCAGATCAATTCACCGGTTTTGAGATTTCGTTGTTCCAGGACCTTATTTTCATACGCGACTAGAAAACGATGTTCGTCGATGATCGTGAGTTTCAAAATCGGATCAATCGAGGTTTGACTCCAGATCACCGTTAAGTCGACCGGATTGAGCAAAAAATATTGTGTGGCATTGACTTGGGCAAGAACCTCTACACCTTCAGCGGTATTGAATGAGGTGAAATTTTCCATTTCGGGATAGATATGATTTTTTTTCTGAACGACCAGCCCGGTTAGCGGATCGATAAAATACCAGGAGCCGATGTTTTTGCCCACGGGCGGTTCGAAGGCCAGAAAGTTTTTTCCGGCGAGTAGCACCTTAGTTTTAGTGTAGATTTCCGGTTTTTTCCAAAGGATTTCCCCTGTTTTGGAGCGCAGAGACCAGATTCCATCCGAAGCTGTTGAAACGACCAAGCTCTGAGTTTCAAAATCGAAAACGGCGGCCCCCTCCTTACTTTCAGGGATCATCCGTTGCCAAAGGATCGAAGGAGTCAATAGATCGATACAACTGATCCTGAGCATTTCGTTCTTTGGAGCGTCGATCAGGAACAGGCGTTTTTGACCGACGACTTGGGTGATGATTTTCTTGATGCCGATATGGATTTTCCAGTGATTGAGAGCGGTGTACGGATCAAACCCGCGCAAATCGCCGTCTTGGTCGAGGTATACGAATTGATTTTCTTGGATCGTGATCAGTTTCTTAAAATCATTTTCCAGACGGAGTTTAAATTTAAATTTGATTTTCTGGCTATCCGGAATTTTTTTCAACCAACTCATTTCATCGTAGTTGGTATCGAGAGTTGTAATCGGGTTATCCAGTGGCTCCTCCCAGGAGGTGATCGGGAGTTGTTCCATCGCAATTTTTTTGGATTGTACCGGATTTACCTTCCGTAACAGGAGAGGCATAAACCAAGTGGCTACACCCAAAATCATTCCGCTGACGGCAGTGGAGATGAGAACTTTACGGTATTTACGAGTGAGTGGGAGTTTTACCGATGTGATCATTAAGGCACAGACGACAGAGACGAGGAAAAATGCCCAACTCAGGATCAAATAGGTGTTCACCTAAAAATCATAGCCGATTTTCTATCCAAAATCCACGAACTTCACCGTTCAAGGCGAGTGAGGGTTGCGAGGGCAGAAAAAGGGCGGAAATAGAGATATTCCGGGTTTTTGGGAAATGAGAAATTTTCAAAAAATCCGAATGTCTTGCCATTTCCTGGAATAAAATATTGTGATGCTCTCCTGACGGCCAAAGTTCTTTCAGAATATCCTTCGAGGTGAGGGTTGGACTTTGAAACGTGATCTTAATCATGAGTCGTTTCCCGTATTCAGCGATCATCACTTTCGCACTTGCCGTGTCGGTCGGATGCACGTGCTTTTCCCGGAAGCAGGCCATCCAGAGTGCCGTCACAAAAAACCTGAAATTCGGGAGACGCTCCTGATAAGAAAACGATTGAAAGATCTGGTTGTCGAATAAAACATCAATGCACTGAGCGGTTTCCTGGTCGGTTTGGTACCATTCGTTGCTCGCAAAATGGGCTGTTTTACCGAATGTTTCGATGATTTCTGTCTCGTCTGATTTTGCAGTCATCATTCTGAATAGCAATTCAATCTCATCCAGATCGAAATGATAGAAATCCAAGAGTACGAAATTCTGGTAGTTCGGCACCGCTTGAAACTCAAACTGAAGGAGAGGGTCTGCGAAATAGCCCATCACTCTGGTTTCAGTAAAATTTGCCGCTTTTTTCCAGCTGAAATAGAGGTGCCAAGGAATGAGTGCGATGTCATACTCGCCCTTTTCCAAAAATTCGATCAGGGAGTCTTCCGTCAAGCCCGAGGGTATAAAATCCAGAGAATATCTCACCTTGAAGGTGGTCATGTTCCGGGTAAAAACTTTCTTTCGATCGTGAGAGAGTCTCTCGTCGAAGAGTAGGCCTATTTTCTTCATGATCCTTCCATTATCCATGATCTTTTGAGCAGAGGGAATGGGCTTGAGAAGTTTTTGAAAAAAAGTTAGTTTGATCCAAAGCACAAAGTGCGAGATGGGAGAGAGCTCACAGGTGAGCTTTTTAAAATGATGAATGAGCAGCAACTGGAAATTATTCAGTCTTTTGGTATCGGACAGGCGGTCATTGCTGGCGCTGGTTGCGGTAAAACGACGACCCTCGTCGCCAAGTGTATCGCCTTGCTTCGCCTCAACCCCAAGGCAAGATTTTGTGCAGTTTCTTTCACGGAAAAGTCAGTTCGTGACTTACGTGAGTCATTAAAAAAAGGCTTCCAAAAAGAAGGTTTTGACGCCGTCTTTTTGAGTGAAATGGGTAGGCATCACTGGGTAAAAACGATTCACGGACTTTGTCTCAGCATCATTCAAGAATTTCCGCTTGAGGCGGGGCTACACGGCGGAGAGCGAATCATTTTACAAGACGAGGCCGAGAGTCTCTGGGAGCGAAGTCTCTATCTTTTATGGACCCGGAACGAAAACCGGGAAATTTCTGCTGCCATCGAGCGCCTTCTACACCGTTATTCGAAGAACATGCTCGAAAGTAACTTTAAGCAACTTCGAAGTCTCATTTCTTTTGGAGTGAGTTCTTGGATGGAGAAGGCAAGCGCGGATCGGGAAGACCTGAGCGATTTATGGTTTGTGTTTCTATCTGTGTTCGATCGGTTTCAGCAATGGAAGATGAAGGCAGGTGCTCTTGATTTTAACGATCTTGAACGCTTTGCTCGGGTCGCGCTTGAAAGTCCACGCGTACAAAAACATTATCATGAACGTTTTGATCTCGTTCTCGTAGACGAGTTTCAGGACACGAATCCGATTCAGGGTGAAATTCTTGAAAAGTTAGTGAAGCCCGGATACCAGAACCTCTGCATCGTTGGTGATCCGAAACAATCGATTTATCGTTTTCGTGATGCCGATGTGAGTGTGTTTCAGGATCTCACGGCAAAAGTGGGCAAGAAACATTTGCTTGATACCAATTATCGAAGTGTTCCGGAGATTATTCAGTTTGTGAATGAGGTGTGTGCGCCGGTTTTCGAAATTGCGGACCTCGACTATGAGCCCTTGAAGGCGGGAAGGGAGTCGGGCGCGGGCGCTGATGGGTGCGTGTTCAAACTGCAGATTGAGGATGAAAAAAATCTTGCGCATTATCTGAAAACTCAACAAGGCGGCGGAGTCGATCTATCTGAGTACGTGATCCTGGTGCGCTCCATCCGCAGGGAAAAAACTCAGCGTTATTTGAACGCGATGGATGAATTTCAAGTGCCCTATCTTTTGGGCAGTGGTGGACGTTTTTACGCCGACCCCCGAGTGCAGGAATTGATCGCATTTTTGAAGGGATGGAGTTCTCCGAATCACACGCTCTCGCAAGCCACTGCATTGCGTGCGCCTTGGATCGGGATCAAAGATTCCTTACTGCTCGAGTGGAAGGATGATTTTTTCAGATGTTTTTTCACCCGCTCGGAACATCCGATCGCACTCTCACTCAAAAATAATTACTTAGCGCGGACGCCCTTACGGCCAGGCGAAGTTTTGGAAAAGATTTGGGACTCTCTCGAACCCGGAAGCGAGATGGAACTCTCCATCGCCACTCTTTGGCAAAAAGTGGAAGAAACTTCATCCAGAGGCAAGCGTTTTGAAGAGGTGGTTCAGGAACTAGTGAAGGCAATCGACCAGGAAAAAATCGAGAAGGAAATTCCGCCGCCTGCTGAAAAAGGGATGGTTCGGATCATGACCATCCACGCTTCAAAGGGACTGCAGTTTCCTCGGGTGATCTTGCTTGATTTTGAGGGCGAATATCGCCTGCCGACCAATTCCAACGATTTGATCTGGAATCGTAAAAAAGGAATTCATCTGTATGTGCGTGACGAGGACGGTGATCGCGATAAGGAGCATGCGGAAAATGTAGCTTGGGCCGAATTGGAAAAACGTGCAGCAGTAGCCGAGAGTAAGCGATTATTTTATGTGGCGATCACGCGCCCACAAGAACAATTGATTCTGGGTTGGAAAAAAGAAGTGAAGGTTTCTAAAACCAAACAGCCGTCGCTGGCCGCGGATGATTGGCGGACCTGGGTTGATCTTACAGTGGGGGCGAGTTTGCGTACGGTCACTGCGAGTATCGAGCCGCTACCGGAATTGAGCGGATCTTCACCAATGGTGAGCATCGATGCCGGTCAATCCGATTCTCAACAGGCATTTCACTTGGCCGGCAAAGTAAAATTTAATCCAGAGCCTTATCGTCCGCGGCATTCGCCCAGTGAGTGGATGATTCTCGATCAATGTAAATTGCGTTACCAGTTGAAGTTTTTTTCGCCGGAGTGGGAATCGGAAAAACGTAGTTTTATTGGGGACGAAGAAGAAATCGCTGACGAACGTGCCGAGCAAAGTGATTCGGCAGCCTTAGGCGAAAAGGTCGCTGAAAAAGGGCTTCGGGTTCATAAGCTCCTCGAGCTTGGCAATTATGATGGTCTAGCCTCTGAGTTTTCGAGTCCCGCTATCGGAAAAAAAGTAGTGTCGACCTTAGCTGAAGTGTTGATGCCGGATGATGAGAATTCTGGATGGAAAATCTACCGTGAAATTGCGTTCGAAGTTCCGTTCACCGATTTGCTCACTGGCGACGAGGCCTTTGTGGGGATGATGGATCGCTTGGAAGTGAATCGTGAGCGAGGCATTGTTCGGATTCTCGACTACAAATGGACCCGTGCTGAAAAATCCCCGGAGGAGATGCGCTCCCATTATCAATTGCAGCTTGAGCTTTATGCTTGGGCAGCAATGCAAATGTGCGGCTTTGAGGTGAAAGAGTTTGAGGCGAAACTCATTCATTTATCGAAGAATGGGGTAAGTGTGGTGGACGTGCCGATTGATTTGTCGTCGGTGCCTGCGCGGGCGATGAAGTTATTGGCCGGAGCTCGATCCACCCTGGCTCGCGAACGTGCTCATGAACAAAACCCTCCTACGCGTGGTGATTATTGCCG
>Ga0206895_1264_pt1 | contig 11636 bp, 12 predicted proteins | sample Alteio_BWOrgHeat_51_FD_152967 | JGI IMG/M metagenome (GOLD analysis project Ga0206895, IMG submission 152967) | Enriched cells from forest soil in Barre Woods Harvard Forest LTER site, Petersham, Massachusetts, United States -... | ecosystem: Environmental > Terrestrial > Soil > Temperate forest >...
ACGCCCGGACATGCAACGGCTCAATCGCGATACAGCGAATAGACGGGATCTCCTTTTTCAACCACTCGGCATTCCCGCTGAAACATCCCCCCGTCCCGACCCCCATGATAAATTCGTCGATGCCGGTCCCAAGCACCGAGATGATCTCCCTCGCCATCCGGTGATAAGCATTGCGATTGTCGACATTATTGAACTGATCCGTCCAGAAGGTATTCGCCTCACCACTAAGCTCCCTCGCCCGCGCAATCATTCGCTGGAATAGCTCCGCCGTGATCATCCCGTTGTCACTCGGCAGAATGTCCAGCTCCGCCCCAAATGCCCCCATCGTCCGCAGCTTCTCCGCCGAAAAAGCATCCGAACAAACCAGGTGTGCCCGGTATCCCTTCACCGCACAAACCATCGCCAGCGAGCTTCCCGTACTGCCGCCGGTATATTCCACGACCGTTCCGCCCGGCTTTAGCTGACCACGCCGTTCCGCTCCCTCGACCATCGCCAGGGCCATCCGGTCCTTCATGCTGCCAGTGGGATTGGCGCCTTCGTATTTGATATAAATATCGGCCATGTCGCCGCCGGACAAGCGCTCAAGGCGGATCAACGGGGTATTGCCAATTGCAAGCATATTCAAAAGGATTTCGTCATAACATAGTCTTCCAACTCGGCCCCCCGGGCCGATCGGGGTCAGGATCTCCCGTTCGATAACAAACCCGTGACGCCGATAAAAGTTCACCGCGCCGTCGTTCGCGCGTAACACGACCAGCTCGATCGCCGGAACGCCAGACTCAACCGCCGCCTGGTCGACGAATTCCATGACCTGCCTGCCTAGTCCCTGCCCGCGAGACTCCGGCCGCAGGTACAAATGCGTAAGGATCATCCTCCCATCAGCCCGCTCATGTAGCGCAAAATACCCGGCCAGCGCCTCATCCACGCAAACCCGATAGTGTCGATACCCCTCCGCCACCTGCGCCGCAAAGGCGCTCGCCGTATGCCCCGATTCCACCAGATAGCCTGCCCATTCCCGCGGGAAATAGGGAGCATAGGTTTCCAGGACGACTTCCCGCCCGAAAGCTTCCATCGACGTAAAGTGAACTTCGTTATATGCGAGGGTAATTGAGAACATCTTTACTCCAGCGCCCACATCACCAGCAATACCGCCACCACCAGCCAGCAATAGATCAGCGAATACCGGAACCCCAGAACACCTTCCCGATCACTGCGCCGCTTCGCGACGATCATCCCGGCGATCGACCCGCCCAGCACGAGCACAAAACAGGTACAAAAGGAATAAAACACCGCCTCCGCCCAATACACAAACCCATTCAACTCATCCACCCCCACCGGCGCAAGGATCATATTCAGGACGATCTGCAATATAAAGTAGAGTAACGCCGATCCGGCCACAAAAGCAAGCAGGATCATGTATCGCTTCGCAATGCGCATCCCCGAAGTAAAGCAAATTCCGCCGAATTTCCTAGCGTACGGCTTTCTCACGCACCGTCACCGTAAAAATCCCCACAAACAAAATTTATTTTTCCTTCTCCTCATTATCTTTGTCTATGCCTTCGTCCATGAGCAAACTGCTTCTTGCCCTAGTCCTTACCCAGGGTCTCGCCGCCCGTGGCCAATCGCCGCTATACGGCGTCTACTATACCACCGGCAATAGCAGGTTTAGTCAGGCCCATGGCAGCGGCATCCAGCCGCTGACATCCCATACCCGCATCGTTGCAGGCGACAAACTGACGCTCCTCGACAATATCGCCCAGGTCACGCTCTTTGCCCGTGATACCAGCTATATCCATCTGGAAGGCAAGGGCATCTATACCGTCGCCCAGCTCGACAAGATGCCGCGCACCCGGATCCGCGACACGATCATAATCCAGTATTTCGCCATGTTCTGGAATGACGCCATCCATCCTGGCCCCGCCGCTTCGGCCACCCCTCACAGCAAATCAATCGTCCTCGCGCCCCGCGCCGCATACGTCACTTCGCTCGACAGCCTCATCTTCCGATGGAATTACGTCTCGTGGGCCCGAAAATATTTCCTTCGCATCCGAAGCCCAGACGGCCAGCTCTGCTACGACAGCGTCCTCGCCGACACGCAAGTCGTCGTCCACTTCCCGGGCCGGATGCCCGCGGGTAGCAGCTCCGAAGGTAACAGCTATGCATGGGCGCTCGACATTGTCGGTGAATCAGGCCGCCTCCAGTTCGCTGACACCGGTCACATCGTGCTCGTCAATGACTTCACCATCATCCCGCATTTGCCCACGATTCCCATGGACTCGATGGGCGGCATCGCCCCCATCCTCGAGCGGATCGAACAGTATGAGAAGGCCGGCTGTACGAAGGAGGCCGAAGCCATGTTCTTCCGGCTGATCAACGATTATCCGGATGACAACGCGTTGGATAAACTCTATATCGCCTTCCGGCGCAGGAATTATTTGTGATCGGCAATGCGCCGCCTTATAAGCGTCATTGGCGCCGCCTTACAAGCGGACCGCCATCTGCGGCACTTCGCCCGCCCAAAACGCCATCCGCTGGAACGTGTCGCCGAGATCCATCCGGAATTTAACCCAGACCCCATTATCGAGTACCGCGCAGTATTTGTCGCCCGTGATATCATCGGGGAACTGCCAGAGGATATGATAGCCTTCGTCATTGGAGAAGCCTTCGAGATCGTTTTGGAGCAGGCCGCCCGACTTGCCCCATAGGGCCCGTTTCAGGGCATTGACAGTTTCAAGATTAAAATCGACGAGTGCTCCGTCCAGCACGCGGATCGCATACACTACCTTGATGCGGTCAAAGTAATGATCCAGCCATTCCACCGCCGACAAGGGCTGGTGTTCCCGGATAAGCACCCGGAATTCATCCAGCTCCATCTGCGCCAGACAGCCCTTGAAAATGAAGTTCTTTTCGATCTGGGCTAACTTCGTTCCATTGGAAGCCGCTACATCGAGGACCGACCAGGTATCATCTTCCTGATCCGCAGTGACCGTCGCCTTCAGGCCTTCCTCTTCCAGTGCCGCTTCCAACTCCGCAAGCGATATGGCCTCTGTGTAGATGCCAAGCACCCGTATATAATATCCCATTAGGTAAAATTACCAAAATTTGCTAACTTGAGCGTTGCTTAACGATTAACCTTATGTCTAAACGCCCTACCTCACTGCTCATCGTAGCCCTCATTCCACTCTTATTTTCTGCCTGTGCCAAGACCGCCGTCAAGGCCACTTCCCTAAACTCGGGCACCGTGCAGGTCACTGCCACAAATACGCCGATACCGATCCGGGGCGGTGACACCCTGACATTGTACGGCAAGAATTTTCCATCCGATCTCTCCGCGTTTTCGGTCACGCTCAATGGCAAGGCTTTTCGCATCGTCTCTGCGAACGCTGATAGTGTCCGGGCGATCGTCCCCAAAATGGCCGGCTCGGGATATGCTGTGCTGAACGTGGATACCACAAGCTATCAGGGTCCGTATCTGACATACAACTATGTGGTGACGGTGACGACGATTGCGGGGAACGGTTCGCAGGGTACCAACAACGGACCCGCGCTCGGGGCGTCGTTTTATTGCCCCTGGGGCATCACCGCCGACGCCAATGGAGATCTGTACATCGCGGATTGTTATAACCGGCTGCTGCGAAAATATACCGCCGCCACGTCCTCCGTCTCACAAATCGATATCCCCGATACCCTGCCCTTCTATTCTCCATACAATATCGCGTTGGACCGTCTGACGCACAATCTGTACGTGACCGATTTCAATCTGCATCTGGCGAAATATAACCCCGGCGGAAATTTCACGCTGCTTTACAATGACTCCATGCCCAATACCGGGATCGCCGTCGGCCCTGACGGCTGGCTGTATATGTCCAACAACACCTATGGCACCGTTATCCGCCTGGACACAAACGGGAATAATCGGACGCTGTTCGGCAGGAACATCGAGACCCCACGTAACCTTGTCTTTGACAAAAGCGGCAACCTCTATGTCGCCGCCTATGGGATCTATAAGATCACGCCTGCTGATGTCCAAACCGAGCTCCTCTTTGACAGTGTATACCAGGGTTGGGAAATCGCCCGCGATACGCTGGGAAATATCTATGAGGCGGACCACTTTGCCAACAATCTGCGGATGGTTGAGGCATCCACGGGGAAGATCTTCACGATCGCCGGCAGCGGAAATGCGGCAGATATAGACGGCATCGGGCTAAATGCGAGCTTCAACGGCCCCCAGGGTCTTTGCATCGACGACAATGGAAACTTGTATATGACCACATACAATTACACGAACAATAGCGGAAATGAGGTCCGAAAGATCACGATCCAGTAGCCGTTGACCTCGGTCCGACCGGCGCCGACCTCGCAACGATCATCCGCTTCAGCGAAGCGCCGATCCCTTTGATGAAAAAGTAATTTGTCGCCCCGCCGATCGCCGCACCCAATATTGGCACGATCCGCGCCGCCGTCCGCTCACTCATGCGGATCAGCAACCGCTCCGCGATCCGGATCAGGGCGGTCTTGGTGATCATCACCCCCGCCTCTACGCCCACCGAGATCGCCACGATCGCCATGAAATCTTCAAAGCCGACCTCATAGTCTCCTGTCTTCGCATACAGGACGGCGAGCGTGACGCGGAATTGTTGAGTAAGGGTATTCAGCACATCGGCCGGCACGCCGACTACCAGGGTAGCTACGCCGCCGATCCCGGAAATGACGCCTGTAGTGGCCGCCAGCCGGGCGCAATGCTTTATAAAGCCGTTCAGGCCCATTTCGTCCACGCCTTTCTTAACCGCTGCCTTGTCGACCCGGTCGAAGATGCGCCGGAACGCATAGGTCGCCAGGAGGTTTGCTCTTTTATTGATGCTTTGACGGATCATAGGTATAGGGGTGCAAAATCCATACCCTTAAACGTTAACAACCCCATAAGAATTCGTTAACGGCTGCTTATCACCGGCTCAGGCCGTTCCTGCCTACCTTGGCTCATCTAACCTCAAAAGCACCATGCTCCCCCTTTGCCTTTACCTCGCGATGGCCCTCGCTGGCCCCGCGCCGGGCCGGCCGCCGGGCCACCCGCCGAAATCCGAGGTCGCTGTCGCGCCGCCTCCCATCGATACCGTTCTGATCCTCGGAGTTACCGACCCTGCGGAAATCACCATTCCGGCTATTGGCGAAATCAACTTTGCCTACCCCTACAACGACGAAGAAGAAATCATCGCCCGGCTTCGCAGCTTCGCCCTTAGCCATCGCGCCAATCTCGTCAAGGTCAACGCCGATCGTCCCTCAAATGGCCGTTCCGTCGGTCGGATCAGTGCCACGATTTACAAGGTTGCGAACCTCCGGGCCTATGAACCCCGGATCGACTGGACCGAAGACCGGCGGCTCACCCTGGCTGATTTCAAAGCGCCGCCATCGATGCCACGACAGAGTCATGCCGAATGTACCTTTTACATCCTGCCCGCCGATCGCCAGAACCCGGACGGTCCGGTCTATACACAAACCTCCTTCTTTACCCATTCCAGTTGGATCGACAGTTCCGGCAACGCCGCCGGGCTCCTCCAGCACGAACAGGGGACCTTTGACCTCTGCGAGCTTTATCGGCGAAAGCTGGACGTGGCTCTACTATCCAACCCTGCAAATCTCTTTCACCAACGCCGCCAACAAGACATCTTCCGACAGGTCTATGCCGCTTATCTTCGGACCCGCGATCAATACGACTCGGCGACCCTCAATGGTCACGACAGTACGCAACAGGCATGGTGGAGCCAGCGTATCGCCACTCGTGACTTTCCGCCCATCCCCATTCTGACGTCCCGCCGTGAACTCGACCAGCAGGCCCGCACTCTCCCGCCATCGCGCCATCTCGCCCTCGTCTATGTGATCCGTCCTAACCAATACAACACGCCATTCTGGAAGCGGATGGTTATCGACCCCTACTGCATCTGGCCTTGCCCATATTTTCTGTTCCTGAATCCCGATCGCTATTTTGTCACTTTTGGTGGCATGACGCAGGGCCCGATCGGTGTTCGGAAATTCGTTTACCGCTATGTCCAATCCGATAGCTGCGAACTTACTTCGCCCAACGGCGATTCCATGCTGACTCTGCATCTTGATCCGGGGAAAATTTATTTTGTCAAAATGAAGCTCATCGAAAAGCGCTTCCTGGGGGGCGCCCATCCCCGGTGGGAGCTACTCAGCGAGCACAGCGGTCGGCGTTGGCTGCGAAAATGCAGGCTGTCCCGGCATTGGGAATACTTCACATTACCTGTCTACCCTGACCCGCTGCGTTAACACATATACCAACCCTTCTGTTGCACGACCCGCGCGTTCTGCCTCATAAAGCAGTTGGTCGGGGAATCCATTACTTGCATGTTATCCCAACAACAATTATATTTGAATTATGAAACCATTATATTTAATCGCCTTCTTCCTCTTCGCGTTCGCAACTTCCAGCCACGCGCAGTCTCCGGCTCAGACCGATGATTTCGACAAAACCTTTACAAAAGCCGAGGTCATGCCCGACTATCCCGGCGGCGACAAAGCCTGGATAGCCTATCTCAACAAAAATCTCCACTACCCGATGGACGCGATCAGCAATGAGATCTCGGGAACGGTTTGGGTCCAATTTATCGTCAAATCGGACAGCACCATCACCGATGTACAGGCCTTCAGCGGTCCGACTGGCGGCGGTCTCCGCGAGGAAGCCATTCGGGTGATAAAAGAAAGCGGAAAATGGGTGCCCGGATCACAGAATGGGCACGTGGTGAAATGTTACACAAGACGCCCGATCAAGTTTGTGCTACAAAAAGGTGAGATAAAGGGCAGTTAATTCCCCGACCCGGGAAAATTCATGTTTGTTTCATCGATGAGATTGTACCTCGAAGGCACCGAGAAATAATTGCGCGACCGCGGAATAAATTTCGTGTCGACAGAGACGAGATTCATCGAATACTGCAGCCCCTGCTTGGAATAGCTGCTATTGACCTGCACGACCACGCCACTGGCTCCCGCCGCCGTCAGCTTGGTGAAATGCGGATAACCCGGCGTATAGTAAGTAAAGGCACCCACAACCCAAAGCGTCGGCGAACCACCAATAGAGCCGGTCGTCCACACGTCCTTTGTACTTGTGCCCAGCTTCGAGCTGCTCGTTATGACGTAATGGTTACAGCTATACCCATTCACCGTTCCTGAACCAGCAGCGGTGACGGCGACACTGCCCGCCAGCGCGTTGCCTTTTGCCGCCATGGCGGCCGCCATCATATTGCCCATATATTTCTGTTTGTAGGCATTCATGGTGTGGTATTGTAAATGTGTCTCCGTAGCCGCTGCAAAATCAAAGATGATGGTGTCCTGTGGATGAAGTGTCGACGTATCCGGGGCGCCGTTCTTCAACGTGATGGTATAGGCAGACACGATCGCATTCGTTCCGTTCTGGATATATTGCATAACCGTTCGGTTCCCATTCTGATCCAGTTGGTAGATCAGTTTGCCATTGAACTGTGCCGTGGCCGACCCCGCGCCCAGCGTAAGGACGCAGATAATAAAGGTTCTCATATCAAAAATTTGCCCCAATAGTAACCCTTTGCGAAGCCCCGCCGAATCCCCATTCCATATCCGGCAGTCTTCAGTCAATTTTCGGCAGCCTTATGGCAAGCTGATATTCGTTTTGTCCACGAGTGTGTACGCCGAAGGGACATTGAACATCGCCGCCCCGTACCTCTGCGGCTGCTCCACATCGATCAGGTTCATCGTATAAATGACCCCCTGACTGGGACTACCGGCGACAACCTTTACAACCACCCCGCTGGCGCCCTGCGCCTTCAGCTCCAGAAGATGCGGGCTGCCGGGTGGGTAATACAGATATCCGCCGACAACCCAAACAGCGGGAGAGACACCCTGTCCGTAATCACCGGTCACCCAGATATCCCGGATACCCGTTCCTAAAGCCGATGTACTGGTGATCACAAAGTGCATACACTTATGACCATTAACCGTCTCGGCGCCCTTCGCTGTGACCGTAGTGGAAGCCTTTCCCTTCATCCGGCTGGCTACTAGCGCCGACGCAGTGATAGCGAGATATTTCATCTTGAGCGCGCGAAGGGTCTCATGCTGCAAGCGGGTCTCATTACTGTCTGCAAAATTATAGAGGATGGTATCCTGTGCCTTGATCGTCGAGCTGTCGGGGATACCATTTTTGAAATTGATGTCGTAGGCATCCATTCTGCCTGAGTTACCGGTCTGATAATAGGTCATCACGGTTCGGCTCTTTTTCTGGTCCACCTGGTATACCAGCTTGCCATTGAATTGCGCGGTCCCGCGGGCCGCCACGACGAGTAGCAAACAAACAAAACTGAGTTTCATGGTTAGTCTCTTTGCCGCAAGTTCGCCCCGACCCCGGCCACCCGGTAACCCCAATCCATTTCTGGCGGCCCTCGGTCCATTTCTGGAAGCACCTTCCCGTCACCGCTTGCAGACACAGCATCCAATACTTATCTTTGGAACATGAAGCCATTATACTTATTCATCCTCTTTTTGTCCCTTGCCGCCACTACCTCCGCGCAGGATACCGTCTATTACGATTTCCTCCAAAAACCCGTCGATCGCCTGAACGCTTACTATTTTGAGACAAAGATTCAGACCGACAGCGGCTATAGGTTTGCCGACTATTGGATGAACGGGCATCTGAAGGTGACCGGCACATTTGGCGGAGATGACCGGAAGACGAGGGTCGGAACGTTCACGGCCTACGACTCCAGCGGTAAGATACAGCACCGATTCACCTACTCCGGAATAGGAAAATACCATGAAACCGATTACTATCCGGAAGGTCAGCTCATGATGGAAGGAAATGTTGAAAATTGGAAAAAAGCAGGTGACTGGATCGCCTCCTATCCATCCGGCAAATTGAAAGCAAAAGCCACCTTTGATAGTGGTAGACAAGTCATGGCATTATTTTACAATGAGGACGGGTCTCCCGACAATTCACCAAAGATATTCTTTCGCGAAGCCGATTTCCCCGACGGCTCCAATGGCTGGTTGAAGTTTATTCGCAAAAACCTCCGTTATCCCGACAAAGCGGTGCAAGGCAATTTTCAAGGCACAGTCGTCATTCAATTCAAGGTCTCCAAAGACGGAACGACCAGCGATTTTTCGGTCCTCCAGTCGGCGAACATTTACCTCGATAATGAAGCCCTGCGGGTAATAAAAGCTTCGGGAGACTGGCTGCCGGCCATCTTTGCCGGGACACCCGCCGACCTCTACATTACACAGCACGTTGTCTTCAAGCTGGATACACAGGAGTCGCCGGATACCACCAAAGAAACGATTTATACCCGGGTGGAAATTGAATCTGCATTCCCCGGGGGCCAGGGTGCCTGGTTGAGATTTCTGGACAAAAACCTTCGCTACCCGCGAATAGCAAGATCAAAAGGGATCCAGGGAACGGTTGTAGTAGATTTTATAGTTAATAAAGAGGGTCGTGTCAGCTATATTCACGCTACAACCGGTCCGGAAGAATTGCGGAAAGAAGCTGAACGGCTGATCGGTATCTCCTCCTTATGGACCCCGGCGATCCAGGACGGACGTCAAGTATGGTCACATAAGCAATTGCCTATTGAATTCAAATTAGATCAATAGCGCGCCCCGCCACACCCGTACCCGCGCGCGGGGCGCGCCCCTCACCGATACACATCCAACAACCCATCCGGTAACTCCACATGCACCTCGCGACTCTTCGCGTCCACGCGCCTCAACGTCTGCTCATGTATCGGGACGAGCGCCTCCTTGCCCCCCAGGTCGATCCGGCACAATACCTGGTGCGGCTGCTCGATCACCTCGAGGATCTCACCGAGATCCGTCCCACCATCAAAAAGCCGGAACCCCACCATGGAGATCGGCGCCGACCGCCCCGCAAACTGTACGAAGTCCTCCTCCCGTAACCAAACCTCTTTCTGCACCACGCGACGCGCCGCCTCCTTCGTATCCAGCCCTTCGAGCTTTACATACACCTCAGTGGCGCTCTTGGCACGTGCATCCTCCACAAACCACGGCAGCATCTCATCGCGGTTTGCTTCCAGAAAAATAGTCTTGAGGCCAATAAACGAAGTCCTCTTCCCAAGCCGGTGCTGCACGACGACCTCGCCCTGCAACCCGAACACTGCTACGATCTTTCCAATATTTCGATAGTTCCCATCCATAAAAAAAGGAGGCCCTCAAGCCTCCTCGCATATTAAGTACAAATGAACATTTATGCTTCCTGTTGAGCAGGTGCAGTTCCGCCTTCACTCTTGCGTTCTGCCCGCTCCGGACGCTCTACGCGCTCGGAACGCTCGGGCCGTTCTCCGCGATCCGGACCGCCAACTCTCCGCATCGGAGGTCCGCCAGGGCCGCGACGACCGGGCCGTGCTTTTCTGTTCTCTTCCGCGCGTTTCTTCAGGGCTATCTCATGCTCGCCATGCCACTTCTGGAACTTATCCATCGCAGCTGCGTCATCGAATAACCCTAATTTGACACCACGCAATAAATGTTTCAGATACAGGACTCCTTTGTAAGACAGGATGCGGCGGACCGTGTCGGTCGGCTGAGCACCTTTGTGCAGCCAATCCAGCGCCTTCTGGCGGTCGAGCTGAACGGAAGCAGGAACTGTTAAAGGATTGTACGTACCGATTTTCTGGATGAATTTACCATCCCTGGGCGCACGGGCATCGGCTACTACGATGAAATAAAAAGGCCTTTTCTTAGACCCGTGGCGTTGCAGTCTGATTTTAACTGGCATTTTAAATAGAAATTTAAATGCGTGAACAAATAAGGTTACCTAATTCCAAATTCCAATTTTGGGAGTGCAAATCTAGCACTCAGTGATCACATTTCAAAAATAATACTTCGGGAATTAACGAGCGAATATTGCAGGGGATTTTTTACGGGCGCTATAACGATTTAACATTCATGGAAATAATGTCCACAGTACACGCTGAATTGCAATTTTCATGCCCCGAAAAGCCGCGCCGCGCCGCCTACTTCCTCATCCCCCGCATCGCCCCCATCGGCATCTTATTCATCTGCTTCATCATCTGCTTCATCTGATCGAACTGCTTCAGGAAAGCATTCACCTCTGCAATATCCTTCCCCGCCCCCCGCGCCAGCCGCTTCCGGCGCGAAACATCGATAACATCCGGATTAGCCCGCTCATACGGCGTCATGGACGAAATAATCGCCTCGATCCCCTTGAACGCATCATCGCTGATATCAATATCCTTGACCGCCTTGCCTACCCCCGGGATCATCCCCAATAAATCTTTGATGTTACCCATTTTCTTGATCTGCTGAAGCTGTGACATAAAGTCCTCAAAATCAAACTGATTCTTCCGGATCTTCTTCTCCAGCTTCTTGGCCTCCGCCTCATCGAACTGCTCCTGCGCCTTCTCCACCAGGGTGGTAATGTCCCCCATCCCAAGGATCCGCTGCGCCATCCTGTCGGGATAGAATACGTCCAACGTATCCATTTTTTCCCCGCTGGAAACGAACTTGATCGGCTTTGTAACCGTGTATTTGATCGACAAGGCAGCACCACCACGCGTATCGCCGTCCAGCTTTGTCAGCACCACCCCCGTAAAGTCCAGCCGGTCATTGAAGGCCTTTGCCGT
>Ga0206895_1256_pt1 | contig 11601 bp, 10 predicted proteins | sample Alteio_BWOrgHeat_51_FD_152967 | JGI IMG/M metagenome (GOLD analysis project Ga0206895, IMG submission 152967) | Enriched cells from forest soil in Barre Woods Harvard Forest LTER site, Petersham, Massachusetts, United States -... | ecosystem: Environmental > Terrestrial > Soil > Temperate forest >...
GTAGGCCAAACAGTAAAAATCCGAACATAAAAAGCGCGCCTAATAAAGCAAAGGGCAACAATGCCGGTAGTGCAATCGAGGCCAGAAATGCAAGTGTGAGCACCGCTTCGAGAGTGGCGATCTTCCAATAACCCAAAGCCGCACCGCCAGGCATCTTTGCGATGAAGGTATTTTCGAATTGCTTGATGAACCAATCCGGAGTCTTGCCGCTTTTGAATTTATCCCAAGCAGCGGTTCCGAAAAGAATCGCAAAAATTAGAATGATCGCCCAGTTCCGAACAGTATTGAAATCGATAGTCATGGAATCATCCTAACATGAACTTCCGATGACTTAAAACAACGATTGTCATTGAATTCAGACAAACTCAATTCGTCCACTTTTTGTATATTTATAAATACCCATCGCAGCTATATATTCGGCGTACGAAAGAGATGGCCTATAGAATGAATAGATTTTTGAGTTTGATCGGCATATTGGCGACCGTATCTGCATTCGCACAAAATAGTACTGATCCTATTAACCCATCACAAACGGCTGTTGTCTACCGCACCGGAGATACGATAGTCACACCCGCTACTCACGATCTCCAGATCATCAAATTTAGTTCGAATAGTGATGGAGAAAGCATTCCTTCTGTGGTGAGGGCAACCAATAAAGATAATGGAAAAGTAACTTTTATTGGGGTTAATACTCAAAACAAAAAGAAGGCGTTTTCAGACGTCATCAACGCTGTGATTTCCCTGCAAGTACCGATCTTAGGAGTTCAGGCTTCAATTGAATTTCTCAAAACAGTGGAAATTGGACTGGAAGCAGGTCAGAGCTTAGGCCAGTACTACGGTGGTTACGCGAATATACATATTATTAATTTCAAAGTTGATGACGACAGTCAGTGGGACCTCTATATCGGATCTCATTATCGAAATAGAGTGAATGTGCCATATTCATTTGGATCGAACGGCACAGGAACACTGAGTGGCTCTTTCGGAGATGTTCGTATCGGGGTAAGACGATTCGACAAAACACAAAGGTTCTATCAAGCGTTCGAAGTTGGTTACGGGAAATTTCTTGGAGACGGAGCCCTTTACACCGCCAATCCGCACCCGGGCTTCAACGATGAGAATCTTCCGAATGGATCTATTCAAGAACGAGCTACCCCAGTGTTTCGTGTCGTTTTCGGCATGAGACTTTTCAAACAATAAATCAACTAGAGGAAGTTTATGAAAAAAACAATTATGGTAATGTCGTTCCTTTTTTCGCTGAATGCCTTTGCTGAGTCATCCTACGTGATCATGAAAGTAAGTGGTGTGGACCCATTCGGCGACAACCCCTCCCTCACCCAAGCATATGAGTTGGCAACAAACGAAGCAAAAGAGGAGTGCAAAAATAACGGTGGCGTTTTGGAAAAGACGGCTAAAATCAAACATTACGATGCGATTGTTGCCGGAATTTGCGTTCTGAAGTAGCGCTTTCAACGAACCCCGTTGCATCACTGGGATACAATCCATTCTACCCTTGCTTCGCCGACCAAAATGATCTATTATACATAACGATCATTTATGAAATACGCTCTCATCTTATCTTTATTGCTCACTAGTCAGATCCCTTCGGCATTCGCACAAAACAATAGTGGCGAACGCGGTGGAGACAAGTGGATTTCAAAAGATGAGTCGGTGAACTGTGAAGATAATTATCTCGTCACTCACACCAGAGCAGTTTTGGCCTGTACTGTAGATACCTGCAATGCGGATCAAATTTGTGTCGACTATTACCTAGATTTCAATTCAGGTAATTATATCGTAGTTTCTAAGGGCAAGTAAAAAACCAATCGCCCAACCTTTTCACTGACCACTAATTTTTTCTCAATCCATTCCTTACACAATTTCGCAGCAGCACTTCGTGAAAGCTGAAGTACCTCTTCCACATCTTCCCGACAAAACTTTCCACCAGGCTTCTTTCTCACAAGATCAAAGAAAGGATTGTTTGATACCTTTGGCTGAAGACTCACCTGCACCTCAGTTCGATCTGATGTGGAATTGGCGTTTAATGAGAGATGCATTTCCTTCCAACTCACTTCGATCTTCTCGCGTCTAAGACGAATCAAGCCTTGGGCCAGGCGCTTAAAGTGTAGATCTGCGGACAATAATCCATCATCCCAAATCACGTCACACAATCGGTAAAACGGTACGCCATATTCTTCTGCAATCAATAAGTGTGACAACATTTTTTGAGGTAAGTCGAGACCAAGAGTGAGTTCGCTGCCTTCAATCATCTCTTCACGAATGTGAATCGTGCGTTTTACCGATTTTGAATGATTGACCGTAATCTGCTCAGGCAGTGAAACATGTTTTGCGATTTCCTTTTGAATCCACAGCGCACTCGTCGGGTAACAAAGTAAAATTTTCCAGAGCTTTGGAATTATTTTTGGATTTTTTTTAAATGTGAGTAAGCCCTTCCAATAAAGTACCTCGAGCCACACTTCTGGTTTCAGACCTTTTTTGTAAAGAATACCAAACGCTCGATCGAGCGAAGATTCAGCTTCATCTAATCGTCCTTGAAGAATCAAGCGCGCACCTTCCCACTTTAATAGATAGCCATAATCGACCGTAGTTTCACTTGAATGAAAGAAGGTCTTTGCTCGCTCGTGAAAGACTTCGCACTGCCTCAAGTCGCCGCTTTTCAAATAGTAACTGGCGATCGCCTCATTCAAAATAGCGATGATCGACGATTCGGCACTCATCTTGAATAGCTTTTCAGCGATTTGGATCGCCTTTTCCGGTTTCCCCAATGCCGAATAACTATCGGCTAAGCCAATTAAGCGGAGACGTCTCTGATAATCCAGTTCAGTGCTCGGTAACTTCGATAAAAATGAATACAGACGATTTGCTTCCGCCGGCCGATCATTAGAAAGATAAATCGGCGCGATCAATTCGTAATACTTTTGTTGGATTTCCGGAGTGATCGAATCTAAAACCCTGAGTGCAAAGGCAGACGCTCCTAAGAGGTTCAAAAGCCGTACCGATTGCAGACGGATCCGAATTTCTTGTCCGTCTAGTTTGGACCAGGCTAAACTTTTGTTTTGCCATTGAAGAAGTTCGAGTCCCTTTGAATATTCTGAAATACGCCGATAGAACTCACTGGAGACCAGGCGCGCACCCTTAGAGTACTTTTCCGATTTCAGGTAACTCGAAATCAAGGCATTCATCGAATGATAATCCTTGTTCTGGAGTGCACTTTCGACTTTTTCCAAATGTGAGGACATACAAACAGATTAATACAATTCGTCCATTTATTATGTATTTAATTATAGGCGCTGCAGTGATTTATTTCTGCTCGATTTGAATTGCAAAACGAGTGAGTCCCGCTTTTTTTACTAGATCCATGATTCGAACCACATCGCCATGTTTGGCGTCTTGATCCGCACTGATTACTGCCTGGGCATTCGCATTGTTTTGAATCAGGGATTTGATTTCGCCTTCAATTTGATCGTAGGTGAGTAATTTTTTATTGATGTGAATGGTGCCCTCTTTATCAAGCACGATTGCAATCTGTTCAGATGCAGACTTTTCACCGCTCTCCGCTTTAGGAAGATTCACATTCATCTGCTCACGAACGAGCATCGGCGCGGTAACCATAAAGATCACGAGTAAAACCAACACCACGTCTACGAACGGGGTCATGTTGATGCCCGAAATCGCTGGCATGTCATCGTCTGCACCTGATGATCCTGATCCTATATTACCGGCCATGGCTTATCCTTTTTGCGAAACGTAGTAATCTCGCAACGATTGCGCTTCCAACGTGAAATTACGAAGTCGCTGACTAAAATAGTTGTAAGAGATGACTGCAGGAATCGCCACAAAGAGGCCAACCGCCGTTGCAATCAATGCTTCGGCGAGTCCAAGCATCACTGCGTTCATTGCCGATCCCTGTTGGGTGGATAAAATCCCGAAACTCTGAATAATCCCCATGATCGTTCCAAAGAGACCGATGAACGGTGCATTTGAACCGAGAGTCGCCAGTACGTTCAATCCTCTTTCCAAATCTAAGCGTTGCGCGGAGAGATAACTCTGCACTGCGCGATCAATTGATTCGTGCCCGGACTCTGCTCCGATCGCCGCATGAATCATTCCCGATAGATAGGATGGGTTTGCATCCGCCCAAGCCTTTAACGCTGCCCAGTTTTTATTTTCGATTAATTTTTTTGCGTCATTGATTTTCGCAGTGCCTGCTTTTTCTCGAAATGCCTTTTTGCGCTCAAGCATAATCGAGACAGACCAAATTGAAAGAATCAACAATATCACGAGCACGCCACGTGCTCCCCAACCCATGAGTAGAATCCAGTTCGTCATATTCAATTAGTGTAGATGATGATAAAGTGCTCGTATATATGCAAAATAATCAAAATTTCCAGAATACTCCGAACTCCGGTGATCGACAAAATATTGACTGGCTCTGTATCAATACAATCCGCACTCTTTCAATTGATGCAGTTCAAAAAGCGAATTCAGGTCACCCTGGTTTACCGATGGGAGCAGCTCCATTCGCTTATGTGTTGTTCCAAAATCACTTGAAGTTCAATCCAAAGAGCCCAAATTTTTTTGATCGTGATCGTTTTGTTCTCTCTGCTGGTCACGGAAGCGCACTTCTCTATAGTTTGCTCCACTTATACAATTATCCGCTCACGATGGATGACGTAAAAAATTTCCGGCAATTCGGGAGCAAGACTCCCGGCCACCCGGAATTTGCTCATACACCTGGAGTGGAGGCAACAACCGGCCCACTCGGCCAAGGCTGCGCGAATGCAGTGGGAATGGCGATCGCCGAACGTAAACTTGCCTATCTTTTAAATACGCCGGAGTCGAGCGTCGTCGATCACTTCACTTATTGTTTGGTGGGTGATGGCGATTTGATGGAAGGAATTTCCGCCGAAGCTTGTTCACTTGCTGGGCACTTGAAACTTGGGAAATTAATCTACCTCTACGATTCAAACGACATTTCACTCGATGGTCCTACTTCTCTTTCTTTCACTGAAGACGTCGCGAAACGCTATGAAGCCTACGGTTGGCAAGTGATCACCGTGAAGGATGCCGATCACGATCTTAACGCAATCGACGCGGCTTATACCGCTGCTAAAAAAGAACTCTCGAAGCCATCGATTATTATTTTCAAAACGACGATCGGTTATGGATCACCGAACAAACAAGGCAAGAGCGCCGCTCACGGTAGTCCTCTCGGACCAGATGAAGTGGCCCTTTCCAAGAAAACATTGAACTGGAATCACGAAGCATTTTTCGTTCCAACTGAAGCAAGTTCAAAATTCTCAGAAGCAGGAATGCGTGGTGAAAAGCTAGAATCGGATTGGAATGCGAAGACGGCAAGCTGGAAACAAAAAAATCCGGAGAAGCAAAGCATCCTGGAAAATGGTCTCCATCAAACTCTGCCTTCTGATTTTGACAGCATTCTCCCCCAATTCAAAATAGGTGAGGATTTCGCAACACGCGAATCAGCGGGTAAAACATTGAATGCGATCGCGGGCATCGTTCCCTATTTTTTTGGTGGCGACGCGGATCTCTCTTGTTCTACCAATACCCTCATTAAAGATGGCGGATCCTTTGATGGCGTCAGCGGTTCTGGAAAAAACATCCACTATGGTGTTCGTGAACACGCCATGGCAGCGATCGCCAATGGAATTGCCTATCACGGGGGATTGAAAACCTACACGGCCACTTTTTTCTGTTTCACGGATTATATGAAGCCATCGATTCGATTGGCGGCAATGAATCACCTTCCGGTAGTCCATGTTCTCACCCACGATTCGATTGGTTTGGGTGAAGACGGCCCCACTCACCAGCCGGTCGAACACCTCATGGCTTTACGCGGAATTCCGAATCTCATCACGATGAGACCATGCGATTCTAACGAAGCAAGAGAGGCTTGGAAATTTGCAATGAAGAGCACTAAAGCACCGGTTGCATTAGTGCTCAGCCGTCAAAAATTAAAAACCCTGGATCGAAGCAAACTCGGTTCTGAATCTGGTCTCCATCAAGGCGCTTACGTGCTCTCGGATCGCCCGAACTTTCAAGCAATCCTCGTTGCGACCGGATCCGAAGTCGGACTTGCCCTCGAAGTACAACAAAAACTGGATGAGAAAAACATTCCAACTCGAGTAGTCTCGATGCCATCGATGGAACTTTTCTTAAAACAAGATTCAAGTCTTCAAGAAAAGGTAATCCCGTCGGCCTGTAAAAAAATTGCGTCGATCGAAGCCGGCATCACCCTGGGCTGGGCTACGATTACCGGAAAAAACGGCCTCAATTTTGGTGTGAATGATTACGGGACCTCGGCTCCTGCCGCCAAAATCTATGAAAAATTCGGTCTCACCACCGGTGCGATCACGGAGAGAATACTGACTTGGCTTCCGAAACCCTAAGCACGATTCGCGAGTTAACCGAGGCCGAACTACCGCAATTAAACAAGCTGGTTTCAGATGCTTTTGGGTACGTGAGCCCACACGTGTTTTTTGATGATTTTCCCATTTGGAAATCAGAACTGGTAAAACGTTACGGAATTTTTTCGGGCGAACAATTGGTGTCACACGTGGGAATCCGATTTTGCGAAATGCGGGTTGAGGGGGAAGCAAATATCTCCGTTGCGATGGTGGGTGCCGTTGCCACTGAAGAATCGTTCCGAGGTCAGGGGCTAAGCTCACAACTCCTCACACACGCCTGCAATATTTCGGAAGAGCATGATTGTGACTGGACGATCCTCTGGGGCTCAGAACACGATTTTTATGCAAAATTTGGCTTCGAACTTCAGGGCGAGCAGTTTCAAGCGTCGCTTGCAGAGTTGGAAAATCTTCCTGAAAATAAAATTCCACGAGTGAAACGCGGATGGCATCCTAAAATTTTTGACGAGCTCATGCGATCCCCAAATGGAATCGCACTCACTGAAAAAGACCGCATTTGGATTTCCGAACATAAAACAGTCAATTGGTTTTACCATGAAGAACCGTTCGCCTTCGTCGGCTTTGAACGCGGATTAGACCTCAATCGAATTATCCATGAATACGGTGGCAATGACTCCTCACTACGAGAAGTCTTGGCCTATCTTTTAAGTTTGGATCTTTCGGCGATGGTACTCGGCAATCGAGAAACGCTTGCCTCTCTTGGATTCAGTGAGGACGATTTCATCGAAGAGTACTTGTGTCTTGCACGGCCCCACTCAAAGAAAGCAGATCTCTTTTGGTCGTCTGATTATTGGGTTTCCGGACTGAGTGCCTGTTAAGCTCGAAACACAAACCACATTCCAATCACCAGAAAGATCGAACCGAAGGTCGAAGCCTCACCGAGATCAAAAGGCATATTGAAAGTGGCGCCAGCACCGGAATGAATGATGATTGCGCCGGTGAGCAAACACGCCATCGCGAGGAGAGCGCGAGACAACCGTCTCGCACCGAGATCAATCTGCCGCGCGATCTTAGCGCTGTCGGGAGAACGAATCTCTATTGCATAGTCATTGCGGGCAAGTTTCCGTAAGCCCCACCGTATATTCCGCGGCAAGACCTCCAGTAACGAAAACATCTCTCGAGACACCTTAAATAGCTCTTTAGTTAGGCGTTGCGTGGATGTTTGTACCGATACGATGTCTTTGATGAGGCTTTCACCCAAGGTGATCATATCGAATTTCGGATCGAGTAAGCGTCCCATGCCTTCCATGGTCACAATTGCGCGGAACACGAGCATCCAATCGCCGGGAACACGGATCTGATACTTCGCCGCAACCTTCGTCGCCTCAATGAGCACGCGGCCGGTATTGACTTCGTCCAGACTGAGTCCCAGATACGGAGAAAGAACGTTTCTCACTTCCCTCTGAAAGGAATCGAACTCAATTGATGTGTCAGCAGAACCCAGATCTGCATAGGTATAACAAAGCGTTTCGTAATCTTCTTGAATGAGTGCCCACACCATCACCGCCAACTGATCCCGTGACTTATCCGATAGTTTACCCACGATTCCAAAGTCGATAATGCCAAGACGGTTATCCGGGAGAAGGAATAAATTCCCGCCATGAAGATCACCGTGGAAAAATCCGAATTTTAGGACGGAATACAAAAATCCGCGGGCGCCCACTTCTGCAATTTTCTTTAGATCTAAGCCGGAATTCAAAACCGCTTCTTTATCGTTGAGTTTAATCCCGTCCACTTTTTCAAGCACGAGTACCTTATGCGTACTGAGCTCACGATAGACTTTTGGAATATAGATCTCTTCGATAAACGCCAGATTTTTCGCGATCTTCTGGCTATTATTCGCCTCGATTTTATAGTCGAGTTCGAATTGTAATGACTTAAAAAATTCTTCGACAAATACTTTCGGATTCAAGACCCGAAGTTCAGGAAAATAGCGTTCCATCAAATCTGCGATAAAACTCATCAACTGAATGTCGGTTTCGATGGTCTTTTGAATGTCGGGGCGCTGAACTTTCACTACCACTTCATCGTTATTTTTAGTGCGTGCGTAGTGAACTTGTCCGATGCTGGCCGCTGCCAGCGGTTCTTTTTTAAATTCAAGAAAGACATCGGAAAGACTGCATTTCAATTCCGTCTCGACGATCGACCGGATCACTTCAAAATCGATCGGTGGCACATTGTCTTGAAGTTTGATTAATTCTTCGACCACGTATTCCGGAACCAGATCCGGACGCATGGACAGAACCTGACCCAGCTTTACGAAAGTCGGTCCTAATTCCTCAAATGCTTCGCGGAGACGAATCCCCATGTTTTTACCGCTACCGACCTCGGTCCACTTGAGTAGACGATTCGGAAGATAGCCGCCGAGCCCCATCCGCTCGATCACATCGCCAAATCCATGACGGGAAAGAACCGAAACGATCTGCCGAAGCCGTCCGACACTCTTCACTGCCCTGGTAAATTGAATCCCGCGTTTTACGATTCCCATTCTACTTTAATCCTGATTTCGATTCCGGCTTCGATGAAGAAATCAAATGAAACTCCACTTGGCGCGCATCCATGTCTACCCGAGATACCTGAATTCGAACCGGATCCCCAATTTGGAAAGTTCGTTTGGTTTTACGTCCGGCCATGATCATGCGCTCTTCATTGAATTGATAGAAATCATCGCCGATCTGATCGACCACGATCATTCCTTCACAATAAGGATGCCAGAGTTGTATGAACACTCCTTTTTCATTCATCCCATTCACTTTACCATCAAACTCTTCGCCCAGATGCTTCGCCATCAGCCGAACCTGTTTAAATCGAATGGCTTCACGTTCCGCTTCTGTTGCTACGCGTTCACGATAGCTACAATGTTCAGCCTGAGTATCTAATTTTTCTTGTCCGTCCTCAGCTACCGCTTCTCCATGCAATGCTTCGCGAAGAAGACGATGGGCGATCAAATCCGGGTAACGTCGAATTGGAGAGGTGAAATGTGAATAACCCTCGGATGCAAGACCGTAGTGTTCACCATACACACCACTGTAGATCGCTTGTCTCATGGAACGCAAAAGTGCCGTCGCGATGATGGGCTCTGCAGGGTTGTTCTTCAGTGTTTTTAAAAACACAGCTAGATCTTTCGGTCGAGGGGTCCCGCCCTTATCCGCGAAATGAACTCCCATGGTTTTTGCCAGTTTCTTAAATTTCTCGATCGCTTCCGGAGACGGTTCCTCGTGAACCCGGAAAATAAACGGGCGCTTTTTCTCCATCATCCATTCCGCTACCGATTCATTTGCACGAATCATGAACTCTTCAATCAAACGATGGGCATCGCCGCGTTCGCGTACGATAATATCGCTCGGTTCGCCTGTTGCTTCATCTAAGATAATTTCTGCTTCCGGAAATTCAAAATCAATCGATCCACGTTCATGTCTCTGAGCCTTCAACATGCGATAGAGAGCAAACATGTCTCCATGCTTCGGATCATCTTTCTCCGCTTCGATTTCATTATAGGTGGCACGACGGCGCGATTGAATGATCGCATCGTAAATCTGAATATTACTCTTCGTGCCCTCAGGCGAAAAATCCATAGAACATGCCATCGACATCCTTGGCACGTTCGGCTTCAAACTACAGAGGTCTTCAGAGAGAGCCCGTGGCAACATGTGAAAGGCGCGCTCCGGAAAATAAACGCTGGTTGCACGCTCATAAGCCTCGTCATCCAGTTCGGTGCCCTCTTTCACGTAGTGACAAACATCGGCGATGGCAACCCAGAGGCGATAACCCTGTTTACCTAAGTTTTCCACGTAAACGGCATCATCGAAATCTCGAGCTCGTTCTCCATCGATCGTCATGAGCGGGAGATGACGAAGATCGGTGCGTCCTATTTCATCTTTTCCAGGAACTTCCAGTTTGAAACTCTCGGCCTGTCTCACCGCTTCTGGAGAATGGTGTTCTTTCAGATTAAATTCACCGACCACCATTTGAATATCAAAACTGGCGGGAAGGGTCTGGCCGATCACTTCTGTGATTTGAGCCGACACAATTCCCATTCCGTTTTCGCCGAAAGTGAGTTCCGCCTTTACCCAGTCGCCCTCTTTAGTATCAGCTGGAAGCATCGGAATATAGATTTCTTCTTTCGCACGCTTCCGCTCATAAACAAGATAACCCGCCCGTACTTTAGCTTTCTTCTCCGCGTGTTTATCGACATCGACCCGACCGAAGATCAGCTTAAAGCGATGCTCGAGAACTTTCATGTCCTCGATTTCGCCATCTTGGCTCACGAACACTTCCACTCGATCTCCATGAAAGAGTTTATCGAGATAATTTCTAGGAATAAAAAGATCTTCTAGATCCGAACGATCGAAGATGAGAAAGCCGGAACCTTTTTTATTCTTATCGACACGGCCCTTAAGGCTGATCCAGGTTTCTTTCGGTGATGCAGGACTGGAAGCCCCATAGGCGTTGCCATGTCCTCGTTGAGAGCGATGCTCGGAACGGGACCATCTGTCATTTCCACCGGCACTTCCACCAGCGCGCGAACCGCCACCGCTGCGACCACCTCTACTACTTCCACCACGACCTCGGCTATCACTGCGTCCCCCACGACCGCCTCCGCCGCTAAACCCACCTCGAGAATCAGCACGTCCGCCAGCAGATCGGCCCTCAGGGCGAGCTCCTCGGTCCGCTCTTGGTCCGTCGGCACCACGAACACTTCCTTTTTTCCGCGCACGATCGTATCCGGGAGCTCCTTCGCTGCGAACAGGACCACTGGTCGATTTAAATCCACCACGATTTGCACTCGCTGTGGGCGGCGTGGGTCCTCGGTCAGGACGTCGGTCATCACGACCTCTACCCTGTTTTCCCGCTGGACGATCTTTTTTGGAAGATTTCTGAGCTTCTTCTTTTTTGTCAGCCCCGGACGCAGCACCCGATCCAATTTTGTGCGCTTTCCCAGAGCGGTCATAAAAGATTTTTGTCATGATATTAGTCTAACATTGTATTATAAAAGCGCATGTGGTTTCTGATCCGCTTTTTTCTATTTCTAATCCCCGCTGAGCTGACTCACCAACTTTCATATACATTCATTCGTTTGATCGCACCCTTGATGCCGTCAGTGAGCGGAATCGCGAAAAAAAAAAGTGGGACT
>Ga0206895_1265_pt1 | contig 11577 bp, 13 predicted proteins | sample Alteio_BWOrgHeat_51_FD_152967 | JGI IMG/M metagenome (GOLD analysis project Ga0206895, IMG submission 152967) | Enriched cells from forest soil in Barre Woods Harvard Forest LTER site, Petersham, Massachusetts, United States -... | ecosystem: Environmental > Terrestrial > Soil > Temperate forest >...
TTTTTCTAGATCCTTTGACTGATTTGGATGAAAAGCTCCATCTGCCTGAAGGTAGAGATAATTGTTTTCCAAACGACGCACCTTTTTTTCAAATAAAGAATATACCTTAACTTTTCGGTCGCTTGAATTTAAATACGTTCGATTCTTGTGAAATAAATAAAATCGAACCATCCGGTTCGTCTGCCTTTCACTCAATACTTCCTGATTGGCTGCATAAGTTGAGGAGGCTCCGGATAAACTCATGTTTTGGTCTATGTTAACGTGTATAAGCTGCCCCAAAGCCGCTTCCCGCAATTTTTGAGCTCGAAGAATCGATGATTGAATCAGTTGGTTCAATGTAAGAAAATCGCTATAATCTTGATTTTGCAGGCGCTGGGTAATTGCCCTTACCTGCTGATCGCTCAAATTGAGATAAGGAGCCACTTCCCGTTCCAAAAGATAACATTTTTCAGGATCAAACTGCTCGATATAGATTTTTACGCAACGGCGAATCAAGGCTGGATTAAATTCTTTATTTTCAATATGAAAATCAAACATGCGCTGCATCACTCGGTGAATATCTCCCATATCAATCTGTTTGACAGCCCAGAGAGGGCAAAACCACATTGAAAAAAAGATCATTAAAAAAAAGGCTGCTTTTTTCATGGGCCATCACCAATTTGAGTTCAAAAAAAATGAGAGAAAGAGATGTAAAAGGCTTAATGAAATGCAAAACTTAGCGTCTTAAGCTTTGCCTTACCCTCTTTCTTCTCACATTTTAATTGTATATTATAAAAAATAATTCTAACAATAAATAAAAATTAATACCACATATTAACAATTAACTTAATGTATATAACATACTTAGTAACATTATAATTAAAGAGAGGCCAATTCGTTCCCTTTGCCATTAAATCCCTCTCAGGGTATAGTTCTGTACTATTCTTCAATACAAACCTATTTTAGGAGACTGGCACTCATGCCGACATTTAACCAACTCGTTAAAAAGGGCCGCGTAGATAAGGTAAAAAGACGTAAGTCCCCTGCCCTACAGCAATGCCCGCAACGCCGAGGCGTTTGCCTCCAGGTCAAGACAAAAACACCTAAAAAACCTAACTCCGCCCTACGGAAGGTTGCATGGGTTCGTTTATCGAATGGCCAAGAGATCATCGCCTATATTCCAGGAGAAGGTCATAACCTTCAGGAACACAGCATCGTCCTCGTACGCGGCGGCAGGGTCAAAGACTTGCCTGGCGTTCGTTATCATATTGTTCGAGGAACCCTTGACTGCGCAGCTGTCAAAAACCGAAAAAAATCCCGATCTAAATACGGGGCTAAACGTCCAAAGTAATACCAGGATGCCGTTAATCGGTTTCCTTGCTCTCGGCTTTGATTGGGAAATCCCAAACAAATCCATGGGCAGGTTCCCCTAAAAGGGAGCCGGGTGAAGGACCTTAAATCTATAAGGAATGAAAAGTTATGTCTAGAAGACGTCGCGCCGTAAAGCGCCGGATCCCAAACGATCCGATTTATCAGAGCTATACCTTAGCTAAATTCATCAACAAAGTGATGCAAGCTGGCAAAAAATCGCTCGCTCGCGCCATTGTTTACCGCGCCTTGGAAAAATTTGCCCAGCGCGTTAAAACAGAAAATACTCTCGACGCATTTGAACAAGCTCTCGAAAATGCAAAGCCCGCCTTAGAAGTCAAAACCCGCAGAATCGGCGGCGCCAACTATCAGGTGCCCGTTGAAATCCCAGGCGAAAGACGAACTTCCATGGCCATGGGCTGGATCATTACCCACTCCCGCGCCAAACCTGGACGCGCAATGGAGGAAGCTCTTGCTTCTGAGTTAGCTGATTGTTATAACAATCAAGGCACAACCATCAAGAAGAAAGACGACACGCACAGAATGGCCGAAGCGAATAAAGCTTTTGCTCATTACAAATGGTAAGGATCTAATACATGGCTAAACGTCCAGAAAGCGACTTATTGGAAAATGTCCGTAATGTGGGGATCATGGCCCACATTGATGCAGGCAAAACGACTACTACCGAGAGAATTTTGTTCTACTCGGGACGAGTTCACCGGATTGGAGAAGTTCATGAAGGTGCTGCTACCATGGATTTTATGGAGCAGGAAAGAGAGCGCGGCATCACCATTACCTCTGCGGCTACAACCGTATATTGGAGCAATTGCAAAATCAACATCATCGACACCCCCGGTCACGTAGACTTCACAATCGAAGTAGAGCGGTCTTTACGGGTTCTCGATGGAGCGGTTGCCGTATTTTGCGCCGTTGCAGGAGTGCAACCTCAATCCGAAACCGTTTGGCGTCAAGCTGAGCGCTACGGGGTTCCTCGCATCGTGTTTGTCAACAAAATGGACCGGACGGGAGCCGATTTTTTTAATGCGGTCAAGTCTATGCGTGAAAAACTTCATGCAAACGCGATTCCGGTGCACTATCCTATTGGATCTGAATCCAATTTCAAAGGAATGGTGGATTTAATCGCCATGAAAGCTTACCTCTTTCATGATGAGACCATGGGAGCTCAATACGACACAGAAGAAATTCCTGCTGATTTGCTCGAAGAATGCAAAAAAATGCGGATGGCGCTTCTGGAAGAACTAGCCACAGTTGATGACACAGATGACGTGTTCATGACAAAAGTGCTAGAAGATCCCGATAGCATTACAGAACAAGAAATCCATAAAGTAATGCGTAAAGCGGTAATCGCAAACAAAATCAATCCGGTTCTTTGCGGTACGGCTTTTAAAAACAAAGGCGTACAACAGATCCTCGACGCTATTGTCCGCTGGATGCCTTCCCCACTAGACAGAGGCATGATCCGCGGTCATAAGGTTGATTCAGAGGAAGAAATTGAAATAATACCTGCAGACGACAGTCCTTTTTCTGCTTTGGCTTTCAAAATCATGACAGATCCTTATGTCGGGAAATTAACGTTCATCCGTATTTACAGCGGAAGTCTTTCTAAAGGAACGACTTTATTGAATGCAACAAAAGATAAACGGGAAAGAGTCTCCCGCCTCCTTGAAATGCACGCCAATCAAAGAAAAGACCGCGATGATTTCTTCACCGGCGATATCGCAGCTTGTATTGGATTTAAGTGCACAAGCACTGGAGATACCCTTTGCTTGGAAGAAAAACCTATTCTTCTTGAGAAAATGAATTTTCCGGAACCGGTTATATCCATGGCAATCGAACCAAAATCGAAAGCCGACCGGGAAAAACTCTCTATGGCTCTTTCCGCTCTTTCGGAAGAAGACCCTACTTTCCGTGTAAATACAAACGAAGAGACAGGGCAAACAATTATCCGAGGAATGGGAGAGTTGCATCTAGACATTCTTCGCGACCGAATGTTCCGCGAGTTTCATGTGGAAGCAAATGTCGGCAAGCCTGAAGTGTCTTATAAAGAAACAATCACGATCCCCGGCTCTTCCGAGACAAAATATGTCAAGCAATCTGGCGGCCGCGGTCAATACGCTCACGTCTGTTTGGAAATAGAGCCGAACGAGTCCGGAAAAGGCAATGAAATCGTCAGCAAAATCGTTGGCGGCGTCATCCCGAAAGAATATATCCCTGCATGTATCAAGGGGATCGAAGAAGGTCTTGCTACTGGCGTGCTCGCCGGTTACCCGCTCATTGACACAAAAGTATCGATCACTTACGGATCGTACCACGAAGTCGATTCTAACGAAATGGCATTTAAAATTTGCGCATCGATGGCAGTAAAAGACGCTGCACGAAAAGCAAAACCTGTCATTTTAGAGCCGATCATGAAGGTCGTTGCCACTACACCGGACAACTGTGTAGGCGACGTCATCGGCGATTTAAACCGACGCCGCGGAAAAATCCTTGGCCAAGATACTTTACGAGGGACGATCGACGTCACCTCAGAAGTTCCTTTAAGCGAGATGTTCGGCTACTCGACTGTGCTCCGCTCGATGACCTCGGGCCGTGCAACCTACACAATGGAGCCAAGCCACTTTGAGCGAGTTCCAACAAAAATCCAAGAAGAAATCTGCAAGAAGTAAGAGTTTTTATGGCAAAACAAATTAGAAAAAAAATACGCATTCGGCTCAAGGCGTTCGATCAACGAACGCTGGATCGAGCAGTGCAAGACATTGTTGAGACTGCGAAACGCACAGGCGCTCGCGTCGTAGGCCCTATTCCCCTACCGACGAAACGCGAAATTTATACAGTGCTTCGTTCCCCTCACGTCGATCGTAAATCCCGCGAGCAGTTTGAGATGAGAACGCACATCCGCGTACTCGATCTCCTAGATCCTACTCTCGACACGATCGATAAGCTCAAAGTCTTGCCCGTCGCCGCAGGCGTCGATATCAAGATCAAAGCTTAATATCGCCCTCGGAGTTCTAAAACCTCCGAGGATCATTCTTTTTGGGACTTTGTCCCAAACCATATAAAAGGACTCCGTCCTTTTAAATCCTTTTGTTTTTTAAATGCAAGACATAACGCCTTGCATTTAAAACACATAATGACGCCTATCTAAGAAACAATCTTAGACAGTCTTTTTGAGTCTCCCTAACCATACGTGCAATAAAAGAAATAAATTCTTCATCATTTGTATGAGCAAGTTCTAAAGAATCAATATATTCTCTTCTGGTGATAGGTGGGATAATCGCAATATGAAACTGTTCTTGGAGCAATATTAAATTCATGAGAAGTCTGGCAGTGCGGCCATTTCCATCGATAAAAGGATGGATAAAGACGAACTCTTTATGCGCCAAAGCAGCCGCTTTAACAGGGTGGTATTTCTTTCTGAACGTATCAACATGAACAATAAATTCTTCCATGAGCAAAGGTAAATCGGCAGGTTTTGGCAATGGGTATTTTGAACCTGTAATGATTGCTCTATTAGATCTGTATTTACCGCTGTTTTTTTCATCGATTCGAAAATAAAAAAGCTGGTGCAATCGCTGAATATCTTTTTCCAATACCGTTTGCTGATTTGCAAGAGTGTAGAGAAAATCATAGGCTTCAGCATGCCCAATAGCCTCAAGATGATCTTTGAGAGGCTTGCCGCCTATAGTAATTCCTTCCTCTAAAACAATTTTTGTCTCCGATTCGCTTAATGTATTCCCTTCCAGGGCATTACTAGAAAAAGTAAGTCCAATTTTGTAATATTCCCTGAGCTTTTTAAGAAAATCTGCATCAAAAGGCCTATAAGAATTGATCTCTTTCTGCAAGGAATCAATTTCATGGAAAATATCATTTTTCATTTTACCTCTACATTCAACATTGACAAATGCACAGTTAGAGCATAGCGTAAAATCATGTTTGTACTCGATAAAAAACATCATCTTCTAGGAGGAACCCTTTTAATTGCAGGAACAAGCATTGGAATAGGAATGTTAGCGCTTCCCGTTGTGACTGCGGCTGGAGGGTTCATTCCATCAGTTGTAATCTATGGCCTCGCCTGGCTTTTTATGCTTGCTACAGGACTTTTGGTAGTAGAAGCATGCCTTTGGTGCCCAAATCACGCAAATCTGATTACCATTTCAAATCACCTTCTGGGATCCAAAGGAGCTGCAGGCTGTTGGGTTCTTTATCTTTTTTTGTTTTATTGCTTAATGGTCGCACATGTGGCTATCGGAGGCCAAGCCATAGAGCAATTGAGATTAGGATTTCCAAGCTGGTTCTGTTCTTTGATTTATCTTCTTTGTTTTGCCCCCATTGTTTATCTCGGCACCAAAATGGTCGCCCGGATCAATGCAATCCTCATGACGGGAGTCATTTTCACTTTTTTTGCTTTTCTTGTATTAGCTCTCCCTCGCGTCAATTTTAGTTTATTAACACAAACGAATTGGCCCCATGCATGGACTGCGTTGCCTGTAATTATGACCGCGTTTGGCTATCAGAATTTAATTCCTACCCTCATGACCTACATGGATCGTAATGCAAAAGAAGTTCGAAAAGCCATTATTTACGGTACATCCATCCCTCTATTCCTTTATCTCATTTGGGAATTTGTTATTCTGGGGGTAATTCCAGTAAATCAATTACAGACAGCGGCCTTACAAGGGAAAAATGCAGTTTCTCCATTACAAAATGCCATCGAACAAAAACAAACAATTGCCTCTCTTGGTCAAATGTTTGCCTTTTGTGCAATGACTACTTCTTTTATTGGCATGTCGATGGCCTTTATTGATTTCTGGGCAGATGGTCTCAGATGGGAAAAAAAGGGTTTTAAAAAATTAGGACTGTGTATTCTTGTATTTGGAATTCCACTGATTATTGTGTGGACCAATCCTGCTATTTTTCTCAAAGCCCTTAGCCTGGCAGGTGGGTTTGGAAGCGCTATTTTAGTGGGTATTTACCCCGTCTTATATGTTTGGTCTGGCCGTTATTGGTTAAAATATCCGAAGTTGCCTCAAAGAATCAAAGGGGGAAAGATCACGTTGTCTTTCATTTTTTTATTCATGCTTTGGGTAATTTTTCTAAGTTATTTTGATTTATTATATCGTTGAAAACCATCAAAAATCTGAATAAAAAAAACCCACGCCCCTATTGTCAGGGCTGTGGGCATTTGATTTTTTAATTTAGTCTGGTTTAACAAAAACTATATATCTAAGATCCTTATATTATGACTTCAGATACAGATATGACTTCAGATACAGAAGAAACCTCACCAAAATCAGAACTCAGACTTGCAGAAGAAAATACATCCCCCTTACCACTCTCTTTGGTTGGAAGAGTTTCATTCTGAGAACTTTCTTCTCCTTTAGGAGGTTTTGGGGCATCCCAAGAGATTGTGTTTCTCCACACAGGTATATCAAAAATTCGCAAAGCCACCGCATTCCATTCTTCAGGCAAGGGCTGATCTATATGATCCTGGATCATACTTTCTTGAACCAAGCCATGTGTACGATTCAAAGATCCCATGAGAGACGCTTCAATCGCATGCCGAGTTGCAAAAAGGATTGCGCCAAGAAGAAGCGCGGGTCCTAAAGGAAGCAACGCAATCCCTGCAAAAAAGACCACAGCAAGCGCGGCTACAGTCACTGCATTAAAAGCAATTTGCCGAATGTTATAAGCGGTAATTTTTGTATACCTCTCAGTCTGCTCAGGATTTAATTTTTTTTGATTAGCAATTTTGCTAGCTAATGCATTTATTCCCCGATCCATTAGCCGTACGACGTCATTCGGCGTTACAGACACTGTTCCCATATATCCTCCTATTCAAAAGTTTTATACAATGAGTGGAGAAGTCTATAGAAAAGTAAAAAAAAGAGCTAGGTTTTTTACAAAATATTTATCCTCGCTGATTTTGGGTCGTCTGCATGTCATAACTGTCAAATCGATAAGGAGGAGGGGTAATTTGCTTCATTCGCTTCGAGACCACTCGATCCTCTTTTAAAAGAAGATAATAATGACACTCTTCAAAATTGCGAATGCCGGCATTCAACCGTTCAATATACTCATACTCTACGCTTCCATCCGACAGTTTATGAATCTGATAAGGCTCTCCAACTTGCGCAACGATCTCGGAAGAACTAGATCCGATGGGAATTTCATAAAAAGAATGCATCGTCATTAAAGCACCGCTCGTTCCGCAAGAACAAAATAAGAACATACACAGACACCAAACAAACTGCCTGATCCTAGTTTCTTGATGCTGCCTTTTTTTTATTTGAAAATCGTTCATAATTCCTCGCTATCTTGGGGTTCATCGAAATGAAAGTTCACCTCTTTTGATTGTGGCCAGATCCGAGCCTCAATTTGCGTGCGGAATTGATCCGATGTAACATATTCTCCATGCATCAAATAACTGCCGTCATTTTGAAGCAAATATGTCTCATACCCTTGAAAGTCCATTTGATTATCCCGAAACTCCCATGCAATCATTTTTTGATCAAAAACTCCCGTCCCTACAATGCGGCCGATATTTTGATTTTCCATGTCCACGGCAAATGTTTTGGTTTGAAAATCATAAAAAGTCAGTTCATTGCGCATATTTTCTGACAACCCTTGAATCTGAATCGTCTGAGCGCATTGCACTTTTCCAGAAAAATCTTTTTGTTGAATCGCCCAGTTCGTATTAAACAAAAGCTCTTCCTCAACCATGTTGAGCAAAATTTTTCCCTCCCCAGACCAAGATCCAGGGGATACAATAAATGAGTGATTAAACATCAGAACATAAACCTTCTGCTATAAATGCTTTGCAAAACCCCTAAAGTAGCCATGGTGGTCAACAAAGAGCTCCCTCCATACGTCACAAAAATAAGAGGGACCCCCGAAATGGGCAAAAGGGCGCACATCATTCCTATATTCACCATCACATGCATGGCCAAATACATCGCTAAGCCAGCAGCCAAAAATCTCCCAAAAGGGTCCCGGGCTACCGCTGCCACCTGAAAACAAAAATAAATCAAAGCGTAAAAAAGGAACAGCAGGAAAGCAATACCGACAAATCCAAACTCCTCTCCAAACGCCGCAAAAACTGAATCCGTATGGGCAGCAGGCAACCATTTTTTTCCTGAAAATTCGCTTTTGTGCCAACCTGTACCTGTCAGTCCTCCAATAGCAATTGCCGTCTGGGCCGCCTTTTGGTGATACGTATCGGGATTTAATCTTTCATATTGATAAGGCTTGATGACCGACGTAAACGCGGGGCGCATTTGTTCATGAGATAAAATGCCCATAAACATCAACATCACAAGAAAAAGGACTGCCATCCCGCATCCAATCAAAACTTTCATTACGCTACGATGGATGCCTCCAAAATACCCCATCACTAAAGCAATGGGATATAAAATCAGCGCCGTCCCTAAATCAGGCTGTTTTAAGATCAATAAAAAGGGAACTCCTACTAAAATGCCCATTTGCAAAGCAGTCTGAAGGGAGTCTACACAAGTTCCTTTTTTCTCTAAAAACCAACCAAGGAACACGACGAGGATCAACTTAGCTTGCTCCGACGGTTGAAAACTAATAAGGCCGGCGATGCGATACCAGCGGTGGACATTTTGGATCGGACTGACAAAAAATAAACCCATCAGCAGCACAACAATCGCAAGATATAAAACGACACCCCAATCACGCAGCTTCCTATAATCAAATCCGGCAGCTAGGAAAAAAACAGCCCATCCCAAGCAACACCAACGCACTTGCGTTTTGACAAGGGGCGTCCAAAAAATAAACCGCTCCCCTTCCAAATTCGCTGTCATTGAGGAGATTACCAGTAGACTAATCCCCATCAAACAAACCACAAGAGGCAAAATACGAAAATCAATTCGAAGTATCGCGCGAGAATTCCACATAAATTGCATTGTAAGGCCCTTTTTCGTTAGAATGCAACCATGAACAGCATTCATTTAGATACCATTGATTCAACAAATACGTATGCAAAACTCCACGCTTCACACTTCCCTACCGATCAAATTACTTGCATCTCTGCGGAAGAACAAACAGTCGGACGGGGACGGTATGAAAGACGCTGGATCTCCCCTCGCGGCGTCAATTTATACGCGACTTTCTTTTTTCAACTTTCCAGTCATACGCCTCATTTGATTTCTTTAGGACAAGTCATGGCGGCAAGTTTTGCTACAGTTCTACTCAAAGAAGGGTTTTTCCCAAAAATCAAATGGCCAAATGATGTACAGCTGCAAGGCAAAAAAGTTTCAGGAATCCTTTGCGAAACGTCCTTCCATCCTCCTTTTGTCGATGTTTTTCTCGGCATTGGGGTCAATGTCAATATGAAAGCGGATGACTTGGTTCAAATCGATCAGCCCGCTACTTCTCTAAAAGAAGAAACAGGACATGTCTGGGATAAAAAAACTCTCTTACGTAAACTCCAACAGCAGTTTGCCTCAGACCTTGAAAACTTTAAACGAGAAGGTTTTCTTCCCTTCTATCAATTATTTGACAGCCTGCTAGCGCTTAAAGGTAAAAAAATCACTTGTTTTGACGGTCAAAAAACGTGGGTTGGAACCTGCCACTCTCTTACGGAAGAGGGTCAACTGAACCTCCTCCTTCTCGATCACAGCTTGCATACAATCTCTTCCGGCGACATTTCTTCCATTTCTTAAAAAAAATAACATTACGATCTATATAATTAAAAATTACTAAATTTGACATTTATTTAAATTAACATTAAAATATACAAAATGAATGCTATTAATTTATTAATAAAAGATTTTTATAACCTTAAAGAATACGATGTAATTCAAGAAGCTCATGCTGCTTGGGAATACACGCTGGAAATCGGTGTGCAAATTAAAGAAACGGTAAGCGCGGCCGCTGCATGTGCACATTCTTTATGGACCGGCGTCGCCGAATCTATGACATCTTATACAGCCATGATGCCCTTTTACGCAGCTTCATTGATCGAATCGATGGGATATGGAATCAGCCAAGCTTTGAACTTCAATAAAACCTATCAGATTGGGATTCAATCCGGTCTTATTGTCGCTCAAAACATGTACAATGGCTATGTTCATCCTTCCCGAACAGAAGAAATCGAATACCTTGAAGGGCAAGTTTGGGAACAAGCAGAACACATTTCCCAATCGGAGCCAACCGATGCAGAGGAAAAACATCTTTTAGAACTAAGACAAGTTCTTGCTAAGAAAAAACTAGGAATCAGGGCTGCTAAAATGATAGCGCTCGTGCAACTACCATGCCTCTTGCTACCTTTGCTAGGACAACATCCCAAAAACAATTCCTATCATCAAATCGGACAACTTATCTCCAAATTGCTTCTCATCGTATGGCAATACAACTGGGTTCATGAAGAAATCGCTACCGCTCTGCAAATTATGCCAAGCGTTGTAACAGAGAGCCTCCATATAGCCACTCTTTTAGAATGGCTATCAAACCATCCGTCAGAAAGGGATCATCCAAACAAACACCTACGGCTTTTATCCATCTGTGTGAGTGTTTTTTGGGTCACGTATAGCAGCGTTTTTTTATTCAGCTCGGTTCTTTCAAAGATCAATCAACGTCTTCAGCAGCGTCTCTAATCCTTGCAAAGAAAACCAAAGATCCTCTCCATTTTGCTGCACCCATGAAATTTCCTGGCGCATGCTGTAATAGCCCACAACAACAACAGCCGTCAAGCCACCGCATATCGCAATTGCGTCTAAAGCAGACGCACAAGAAAGGACAGATTTTTTGGTAAATGGAGGAAGAGGCCAAGATAAAGAGGCCCTCGGTATGCCAAATATCATTTTGCACTCCTTTTTCTAAAAAATATCCTACAGACCTTCAGGTATAACCACCAAATCGGGATGAACGCGCGCTCTTAAAATTTGTTGAATAGCATTTAATGTAGATCCAGTAGACGAATGGCAGGTCGTGCAAGAACCTTCATAAGAGATCCATACTTCTCGATCCTCTTTCAGTTGCAGTACTTTGATGCCTCCTGAATCAAGTTCGATATAAGGCCGGATCTCTTTGATTGCAGCCGGCGAAATTGCTACAGAGCTGGTGATAAGAAAAAATTATGATCAAGCATCCCGGATTTCAGCTGATTTACTCGATCAGCATATTCGAGATCGAAAAGATGTGCCTGCTTTTCCAAAAGAGGCATATGCTTCGTTAAATCAGGCGATTACA
>Ga0206895_1266_pt1 | contig 11547 bp, 7 predicted proteins | sample Alteio_BWOrgHeat_51_FD_152967 | JGI IMG/M metagenome (GOLD analysis project Ga0206895, IMG submission 152967) | Enriched cells from forest soil in Barre Woods Harvard Forest LTER site, Petersham, Massachusetts, United States -... | ecosystem: Environmental > Terrestrial > Soil > Temperate forest > O...
CTCCCATACCGCAAATGACTTTTGGCAATTTATTTAAGGTATACCGAAATTTTAAAACAATACCAAAATTGCCACCACCGCCTTTAAGTGCCCATAATAAATCCTTATGCTCAGGATCTTCTGCATGAACCACCTCACCATTGGCTAATAATACATCGGCACCAGATAATTGATCACAAGTCAATCCATATTGACCCACTAGCCAGCCAATACCACCACCTAACGTTAATCCAGCAATACCGGTTTCACTGATTGTACCCGTAGGAATAACATATCCTTCTTGAGCTAATGCACGATCAATATCGCCTAAGCAAGCACCTGGTAGAACAGAAACAATATTTTTTTCTTTATCAATAGAAATATCTTTAAAAGGAGAAAAGTCAATAACAATTCCATTGCAGGTACTAAAACCCGCAATATGGTGACCACCTCCACGAATTGCTAATTCAATATTATTCTCAAATGCAAATCGCAGCACCTCTTGTAACGCGGAAACATTCAGCGTTTGTACAATAAGTTGGGGATAATGATCGTGCATACGATTATAAATAAGACGAGCATTTTCATAGCTATCATCAGCAGGTGTCAGTAATTTTGTCGATGACTTATGCGCCAAAGATTTTATCAAATGATCTATGGAAATATCTTTTTTATTGGCTATACAATTATTCATGGAAAAAATTAATCACATTATTAACTGCCATATCGATCATACGATCCCAACTTTGTTGGGTTTTTGCAGCGCTATGTGGTGTCACTACGAAACGATGATCGGTCAAGGAAAGTAAATGATAAGGATCATCCTTTAATTGCGGCAAAGGTTCAATGTAATAACCATCAAATGCAACAGATGATATTTTATTATTTTCGATATATTTTTTTAAAGCAAATGGATCAATCAATCTTGCACCCGCCGTATTGATTAAAATCACACCTGGCTTCACATTTTCTAACAAAGCATCATTAACAAAATATTCTGTCTCTGGATTCGTTGGCAAAGAAAAAACAATGATATCCGCTGTGGAAAATAGTTGTGTCATTGAGCAATATTGTAAATTTAATTCGTTTTCTAGCGAAGGTTTTTTACTGCGGCTGTGATAGATAACTTGTGTATTAAATGCCTGTCGCAATATTTTTGCAATCCGTGTTCCTATTTCACCCATCCCAACGATGCCTATTTTGACGGAAGCTAACTCCTGTGTACTTGCAGGTTGAGAACAATTATTTTTTATCAGCCAATTTTGTTCAAACAACTTTCTTTGCATACCGATAATAAAGCCTATTGTGTGTTCAGCAACAGCTTGTGCCATAACACTAGGGGTATTTTTAATAGAAATATTGAGTGACAATGCAGCTGATTCATCAATAAAAGACGTATATCCAGTTCCTACAAATGAAATCATACGCAGTTTTTTTGCATTCTGTAACAACGAATCTGTTAACCTTTCATCACCACCTAATACATAAGCATCATATTCGGGCAGAAGTTCACTTAACGATTGCGGTGATAAATACGTTGTGTGATGAGTTATTTTAAATCCTTTTGCACTTAGATCAGCGAAATGTTTTTTTGTGTAACCTGTTCCCGTAAGACAAACTTTTAACATAAGGACCTTTTTCTCTAAGCTTAAGCTTGTAATAATTCTTGGCGATCTTTAATCGTAGTTTGATTTAAAGAATGACTATAGTTTTGTAAAATTTGCAATCCTGAGGTAAAAATAGTTTCAGGCTTCATTAGACTTACGCGAATATTTTTATGGTGAAATGGAAATTGAGACGAATTCCAATAAAATTGTCGGCCAGGTAGAATAGCTAAATTTAAGCTTTTTAATTCGTTACAAATTTGAATATCATCAAGATTGTCTTGTAAACAGAAAAGCCATTCCACGGGTAATTTAGAATTTATTGCATGAGGTGCTATCGATAATACGCTGTGCTTAATAACATTGCGTAACGCCTCACGTCTGGTATCCACAATATTCCATATTGTTTCTTGTATACCAGTATAGGCTGTCACATCAAAAAACGCAGATAAAACACCAAGAGCAAAGTTTGAAACACACAAATAAATTTCATTATAAATTTCAGAAATAACAGATTTAAAATGCTCTGAAAAATAGAGTAAACTCGCTTTAAGATCTTGAGTTGGCCATACTTTGCCTGTGTCTTCAAGCGTTATAAAGGGTATTGATGATTCAATTAATATTTTGTAGTCACAATAAGTTTCGCGTCGGTAAATACGAAAACAATTGTCTATGATTAAAGCGATATGATGTGTTTTACAAAATGAAATAATGTTTTCAAAAGCCTTTTCGCTTAAAGTAAGTCCAGTGGGATTATTTGGATGAACTAATACCAAGGCTTGATATTTTTTTAAGTGGGGTAATCGATATTCAATTTCATTCTCTTCTGCCGCATTGAACAAATCAACATCTTTAACAGAATGTAAATCTACACCGCGTCTTTTCATAAGCAATGCTAAATTGTCAAAAGCCGGCTCAATCATCACGACTGAGTATTTTAAAACATGTAATACGGCACCAATAATATCGATCGAATTTGAAGCGGTAGGACATATTTTGAAGTTACAGTTGAAATTTTCCAAGACAGGTGCATTAATTAACTTTGCAAAACTGCTATTAAACATTTGCGCTGTGCTGGGAATGGATTGGCTAGCCATTTTATGCCAAATCTGAGGCAATGACTGAATTATATTTAAAAATGAGGGATGAAGATCTTGATATGCATGACCATCCGCTAAACAAAAATGTTGATGTAAGCCAGCTTCTTCAAAATCCGTTAAAGTTTTGCTAATTAAGTACATTCAACTATTCCTAATTTATTATTATTTTTTTTTCAATCGATAAAATTAGAAAGAAAGCTTCATGCTTATGACTTACAAAACTGGACAATCCTGAATTAAAATTTCTATGTCGATTATTAGTTTTTTTCGGAAGGGGTAAGATTCGAACTTACGATACGGAAAATACCCTATGCTGATTTAAATAACCAGTGCTTTAAACCACTCAGCCACCCTTCCGTCGAAAACTATATAACCATTAATATTAATCTACAACTATTTATTTTATTTATTTGCAAAACTTTTTCCATAGCTCTCTTTATGTGCTGTCATTTTTTTAGAGGCCGGTGTTGCTCTGGAAAACATATTTTTATTTGCGACTGATGCAGTCATTGCTTTGTTCGCAGCGATATCTTTCTTCGGTTCTTTCTTTGCAACTGATTTTTTTTCTTCGAGTTTTACCTCTTTCTCAGCAACGGCTTTAGTTTCTGCAGTTTTAGTTTCGGCGGCTTTTGGTTTGGCAATCCCAGCATGCAAATTTAACGAGCTCATCGTTGTGTGTATTTGATTTAAAACTCGAGTTTTATAATGTTCTAAACTATGCGGATAGGTGACAATTTTCCCTTTATTTACAAGTAGATATTCTCGCATGGTGCTTTCGTATAATTGCCAATCATGGGTCACTAAAATGATAGCGCCATTGTATGAATTAATTGCTGTGATCAATGCTTTCCGTGCAACTATATCTAAATGATTAGTGGGTTCATCTAAAATAATCAAATGAGGATTTTGCGCTGCAATGATTGCAAAAAATAATCGAGACTTTTCTCCTCCCGATAACTTTTCAATTTTACATTCGCTGGTTCTTTGATCAAATCCAAAACGTGATAAATGCGCTCGTACTTCTGGAATCTTTTTCAATGCAGATCGCGCAATTAATTGTTCTTGAGCTGTCAATTCAGGTTTTAATTCATCCGATTGATTCTGACTGAAATAACCAATACGTAAGCCATCACGTCTTGTAAGGGTACCTGATTCTGATTTATTTTCTAAGCGATCGGCAATTAATCTGAGGAAAGTTGATTTTCCTTGTCCATTGCGTCCTAAAAGCCCAATGCGCGAATTGTGATTCAATAAAAGCGTGATATCGTTTAAAACAACTTTTTCATCATAACCTGCTGATACATCTTTTAATTTTAAGATTGGATTATCCAACAGAGGCGCTTCTTGGAAAACAATATTAATATCTTTTTCTTCCGGTACGACTGTTACACGTTTTGATTCCAGCCTATCAATAAGTTTTACCCGGCTTTGAGCGGATTTGGCGGTTCGCCAACTAGCACCTAACTTATCAACAAAATCTTGTGCATGAGCTTGATCTTTAGTTATGGCTTCATTTTTTTTCTCATCAAGTACTTTTTTACGTTCAATTTCTCGCACAAAAATATCATAATTTCCTTTTCGCGACGTTAAAACCCCACTTTGTAAACCCCAGGTTTTAGTCGTGACTTGATTTAGAAAATCAACATAATGACTGACAATGACATACGATTTGGGATACGTTTTCAAAAATTCAACTAGCCATAAACTGGATTCTAGATCTAAATGATTGGTTGGCTCATCCAATAACATTAAATCAGGTTGTTGGATTAAAGCGGCTGCTATTGCAATTCGCATACAAAAGCCACCTGATAAATTTTTCATAGGTCCATTCATCTCATCGCTTGAAAGTCCTAAGCCTAACAAAACGTTGGGTGCTAAGATTTCATAGCGAGCATCTTCAATCTCTGTAATCTGATTTAAAATTTCCCCATACTCTTCTTCGGAAGCCGCTTCTAATTGAGCATTTAAACTTACTAAATCCTGGTCAGCTTCTCGTAACCAATCTAACACAGTAATATCACCTGAGGGTAATTCTTGCTTAACAAGCATAATTTTTGCTTTGGGATGTTTTGTGATAACACCTGATATGAGCGTAATATTTCCTGCCAAAATTTCTAACAATGTTGATTTACCGCAGCCATTGCGGCCAACAATACCTATTTTATCACCAGCACTAATGGTTTCAGACGCATCGTTGAGTAGAATTTTTTTCTTCACATTATAATTTGCATTGATTAATTGTATTAACATTTTTTTTCCTTGTGTGTGTCTTTAAGCGTTTTAAAAAACGTAGACTAAATATATTTTGCATTATCAGCAAGTGATTTAAGATTTGACATCTTCTTCATCCTAGAAAAAGATTTCTGAGATTGATAGCAAGTATCTGAATTAGATATCTTGATTTCTTGTGAATTTGATGCATTCAAGCCCACATAAAGACCATTGTCTGTTCATGAAGTGGGCTGTTGCTTGCTCATGGTATATAATATACTCTTTTTTATTTTAGCCGCATAACATTTATTATAATTTTGGCCTTGCAGATGAGGACAGTGAGGTATCCCGCATAGTCAGATGGATCAAATACACTAAAATTTAAAACACTGACAGTTAAACTTTTTATTTCAGTTGTTAAAAAATTTAATTTTTCCCAAACTCTATTCTCCATAAACTGTTTAATGAATTGATCATAGAGATTTTGCTTCGTGCCGGCATCAGAGTTAGCGCCTTTTTTATTGTTAAATAAGGCATGATCTAAAAAATACGTTTGGACTAACTTCTCAGCGTTTTCTGTAGAAAGTGTTGATCGGATTGACTTTTTGATAGTCATCAAAAAATCTGCTGCTGATAAATAAGGATATTTTGTAATGGGATCACAATTTTCAGCCAATTCACGCAATTTTGTTACGACTACAACTGGCACATGTTTATTAAGTAAGTCGGTTATTTGTTTGAGAGTTTGAACACCGCCTTCTAAACAGAGGCTTATCGCATTGGTTAAAATATCTGAAATAGGATCATCACCAAATTTAACGGTTGCTTGCGGCGTAGCACTGTATACTAAAATAAAATTTTGTAGATGTGAACTTATGGTACAACCCCATCCTTCAGGTTTTGGTTTAGTCGCAATAACAGTATGCTCATCAACGATGTTACCCACAAACTGATTTCTTAAATCAGGCCGCTCATCAAGAATTAAATTGATAGTGCCGTTTGCATCAGCACAAACGCCTGAACGGCCCGTTGCACCATATAGAAATATATTCTCTTTATTTGCATCTATAAATTCAGTCGTTTTTTGTTTGGCAATGAGGGTTCCTCTTTCGCTAAAAGGAAAAGAATCGCCTACAATCTGTGATACCTTTTCAGTCTTCAATTCTAAATCATTCGCTATGGCCGTTCTTTAAAATGCAGGATCAATTTCAGATTGATGAGACTTTTCTATTCCAAATATTTTATAAACTTTGCCTTCATACTCAATGCGACAGATTTTTATAAAAGGACCGACTTCTTTAATCGTAACAGAACAAGAATCTTTAGATTCGGAAGTATTTTTTAATTCTTTATCTAAAAAATTACTCCTAGCTATAGTAATAATTTTTTCAATCCAATTGGAGGCCGATGTATTTGTTTTTGCAGCGATTGATGGTTTAAATTCTGGTGTTGTTGCTGTAGCTAACATGATTGAACCTTATTATTGATTAAAAAATGCCAAGATACACTATCTTAAATAACTTTTCATTCGTATTAAATACGGACTTTTCATGTTATCTCGAATCTTCGAATCAGACGACGATCATTCAATAATGTTTCTTGGATTTGGCACAAATTAATCTAGATATAAATATCGAAAAAAAGTAATGAGCTCACGTTTGTATTGACAACCTGATTTTAATTTTAAACGATTTACATATTCTTCAACGGTTCGGGGCGAAAGATTAAGCAATTTAGCTATTTCTTTATTTGTTTTACCATGCAGCAAGTATTTTAAACATTGTTTTTCTTGAAATGAAAAAGTTTGAAAAATAGCATTATTCTCAACTGCCCTATAACAACTATGATTAGCCTCCTTTCTTTCGTCTATGAAGACAAATCCCACTCCAGTTGTCCCTAGAATTTTTTTAGTATTACTGAACAATGGAGCTTTATAGCTGTGGCAAATAATACCGATATGATCAACGATTTTAACCGGTTCTTCATAAAGATAGCTTTTACGAACACTCATGATTCTTTTATCATTTTCTCTGAGAGCGGTCGCATGCTTTCCCCAGTACAAATCAAAATCTGTAAGGCCTATTATGTCAGATTCTTTGGTTAATCCATTATCCTGCACCATTGCTTCATTACAACTTAGAAATTTCCCCTTAGTATCTTTAGACCATAGATAAACTCGCACCTTTTGACTTACGACTTCTTGCTGAAAAGTAGTTAATTGTTCGAATTTTAAATTTGGATTTAAACTTTTAAACAAGTTCCTTATTGTTATCATAATTAACCTCAAAAGTTATTTTTTCAAAATATCATAAGCCTTTTAACCTTAACGGGTGATATGCGTGCAAAATTGTAGCGTATTTTATGCTTTCTGTTCAAACTCTTTTCCTATTGTTTGTATTTCATCTAAATTGCCGGGAGGGCAAGCGATGCGGGAGCCGGGCTTGACATACTGCTGGAGGAGGATGATGCGCTATCTCTAAAAAGACTTCGTGTTAAACGTAAAGTCGAATCAGTTGCGATTTGTATACAACAATTATTCACAATTGCAGATAAATCAAATATCAATCCATCCGATTTCGCAATTTTCCCAAATGAAGTCATCAATTGCAATAACCAATCCGTATGACTTTGCCGTTCTGTTAATGCAGCCAACGGTGTGGTTTGAAAATATTCTAAAAATTGTTTAGTCAATTCTGGCAGACATCTATCACTATCAGCCCGAAACTCGCTAGAAGATTTTAACGAATTTGAAAAAAATGCTTGGATAATTGGACTTAACACTGTATTGATAAGTTGCCTACCAAAAGATAGTTCAGCTGCATTTAAGCTAAAAAGAATTTTTTGATGCAACATCAGCAAACGCGATATTTCTAGATGAAAGACAGTTGTGGAATAAGTTCTTAACTTTGTCATATAACGTGTAAGAAAATCTTGTTTTAGTATCATTTGTGTTGTGTGTAAATCAACGGTCCAACCAGACATTATGACTAACTTAAAATAATAATTAGAAAAACGCATTAAAAAATGACTCTCATATGCATCGCTAATCGCAACAGATGGGATTTCTACTCTAAAAATGCGATTGGCAATATCTTCCAACATAGCGGCTGTTACATCAGTAAAGTATAGAAGATGTTTTTCTTTCTCTACCACAATCTTAATTTGTGAGAGAGGAATAGAGTTTATGCTTTTTTTAGCATCACTTGGGATAATCGTCAACTCACAAGGAACTATTTTTCCAATCTCATCCATGTAGTTGGATGAGATATATTGAGTAAACAAATTTCTAGCAGAAGATTTAAAAGAAAAATGGTGTTGTTTAAGTGCATCAAAGATACCGCGTCCAACTTTACTTTGTGCACAGTGCAAATCTATATCGTTAGGTTTAAAACCTAATGGTTGCTGAAGACACTGCGCAAGTGCAATTAAAGCGAGGCTACCACCAATACCTACATTACTAAGTAAACGATCTTTATTTATTGTCAACGGTGCCATCTCAAAAAAATCCATTAATGCATAACAGCTATCTAATGATAAAATATCTTTAAGTACAATCTCAGGAGAAATGGGCTCGCTTATCTTAAACTTTTTCTTCAAGATGGGTGCCGAACGATTAGCAGAAACGGTTAATTTACTTTCAATTGGCACATAAGTTGACACTGGAGGTGTTAACTTAGTTTTACTACTGCCTGCGGAATGATTTCTTTTTTTCTTTTTGGCTTTAGGGGTTTCTTTTTTCTCGACATTACCTTTTATCTCAACAGCATTAGCTGCAGCGAGTATTGAGGCTTTTTCTGTTTCATCTCTCTTATTAATTTCTTTAATATGCTGCATATCTGCAGGTTGCGATCTTGTGCTTTTTGTAGCAGATACTTTTTTTGGTGCGGCTGGCAATTTAGTCTCTTTGGCGAAAGCTACTTCTTCCTTTTCTTTTAATATTTGACTAATAGAATTTTTATATTTTTCTAAGGCCGCTGCTCTTTGAGTAAAAGTATAAACAGCTATAGTAACAAATGTTTGTAGCAGATGAGATGAGAAAAAATCATGTTGATTATCACATGTTCTTTTTATCATTTTTTCAAGTTTCAAGAAAGGATGCTCCGGTCCATCAAACAGGGCAAACGTATGTTTTAGCTCAACAAGATTTTTGGAGCGATATTTTCCAAGCGTTGCCAAAGCCGATTTTTTTTCATTAATAAAATTTTCTTGTTGTTGTGCATAACTGATTGGCACGTAAGGTGCGCCATAGGCAATTGGTAAAATTTGTTTAGGTCTGCTGCGAACAGGCATATTAAGTGCGAGTTTTGTTTCTACCATCCAGCGTCGTGCTTGTTGAAATTTAACCGGATTGTAGCGAACAAAATTTTGATATTGATCTAATGAAAAAAGTGGATCATGAATGAAGTTTACCGAATGTGTTTCGCCCTGCTTAATTGACATAGAGCCATGATAAGCCATACGAATTTGAGTATAATAAAAATATTCTACTATACGACTTTCAATTGGAGAACATGCAGATATTTTGTCAGTTAATGTTTCACGATATTTTTCAAAGAAATCATTTGCACAATTGTAATATCGCGCTGCGTAAAAACCTAATTTTCCACGTGCTGTTTTTTGCAGACAATAATTTGTTAATGTGCATAGCATTTCGATAACGTCCAATCGATAGTGCGGGTGTCGATCATAAAAAAATGAATCGAAATCTAACACGTAGGAATTTGCAAAGGCATAACATATCGAAAATGCATCACCCTCACTGCATTGTTTGCTATAAAATTCCTTCATTGTTTCAAATATAGAGCATGACACTTCATCTTCAGTAAGAAAAAGTGTATGTTTTTTTGCGAAAGAAAAGAGCTCGTGTTTAATAGCTTGGGAATCAGCTAAATTGTATTGTTCCGAATTCCGCAGATGATTTTCCATATATAATGCATGCAAAAATTCACGTCGATCTTTTTTATTGAAAGGTAACCCCATATCGCCAGATTTTATAACGCCCGCATAATATTGCTGAGTAAGATCCAGAGACTCTTTAATTAATTCAGGAGCTACTGTGAGTTTGAAACTAGCGGGTATTTTCACTTCTTTTTCATCGGCAAAACCTGCATTTGCAACTTCATACATAAATTCTTTTATCGACCAAAAAAGTGGATGTTTATGCAAACTCACTAGAGCATCTTTTGTTGAAAGCTCGCCACCAGTTTTAAGACTATCCTCAATACGTGATAATTCTTCATCTCGGGGATAATAAGATAATAATTTTTGTCTGAGTACATAACTAATATAAGTATTTGAATGTTGAAATGAATTGATAAACCTATCCATGTCTGCAATCCATTTAACCTGATTTTCGATTCGTTCTAATTGACGCTTTTCAAAACTTTCTTTGAGTTTGTGTCTTTCTGAAATAATTTTCTCTTCTTCGCCGGAGGCTAAGATTCGCTCATTTAACCAAGTTTCGAGCTGATCCAATGGTGTAGGATCAATTTCTTTATATTGATTTCTCGTGGAGGGGTTTTGTAATGTATCATGGACAGTCTTTTGCATTTGTTTTAACAAATCTCTTGCTGTACGATAATCCATTTTAACCGCGATCCGCTTTATCTCTCTGGCTACTTCTGGAATAGTATAAGAAGATTGAGTTTGCTCACAGGCGTGATCATCTAGTGTCATTTTTACCATAAATGGCATGCGTTTCTCTTCCCCTGCGCTGAACGATGCGCTGGTTAATTTTTTATTGCGATGAGCCATGTCGTCTGCTCCTGATAAGATTATTTCTGCAGAATTGTGTTAGAGATTGAACATCAAATTTTAATTTGACTAGATTATCTTCTACTAATATTAAGAAAAGCTTAAGATAAGCTTAAATTGGTAAATAAATTAGCTATACTCATACACTCATGATGGGTTTGGATTATAACGGAGCGTTACGGTAATTTGACTATCAATTTCTGTTCGTACAATTTTTTTGTAGGTTACAAAACATGGCGACTATCTTGGCAGAGGGTGATTACAGAACCGGACAGACCATTAGTCACTTACAAGAATATTGCTAATTTATATCCAGAATGGCATAATATGATGAATTAAAGCACAATCTGAGGTAATGCTAATGGCTCTCGCACGTTCACCAGAAGAAATAAAAGGAGAAATAGCACTTATTAACAAACCAACAGAACATGCATCAATAACCTCATCTCATTCCATTTTGAAAAAAACGCAATTAGCATCAGCATCCGCTGCAAAATCCGAATCTAAAGAAGCAACCCCGCCAGTCACAATTGCTCCTTTAGCTGAAGAAAGCCTTATAAATTTTACTAAAAATTTTAAAATTTGGTTCAGCGCTGATCCCAATGAATTCTTGCCTGAAATCAATAAAGAACGATTGAAAAATTATCGAACCGCGTGCCCCACGCACGCCATTTCGCTCGTGGTGTCAATGTCTATGCTATCTGAGCAAGCCAAGAAAGAGTTGCGCGAATTTTGCGCCGCTTTCCGTATTACAGCACTTGATATTGATGCTGATCTCCCGCATCTTATTGCGGCTCAATCCGATGCAGAAAAGGTAACCCTAGATCGTGAATTACTAAAAATAACAAAACTCGAATTATTTGAATTTTCTAAACATAAAGTTAAAGCTTACCTTGCTA
>Ga0206895_1267_pt1 | contig 11516 bp, 10 predicted proteins | sample Alteio_BWOrgHeat_51_FD_152967 | JGI IMG/M metagenome (GOLD analysis project Ga0206895, IMG submission 152967) | Enriched cells from forest soil in Barre Woods Harvard Forest LTER site, Petersham, Massachusetts, United States -... | ecosystem: Environmental > Terrestrial > Soil > Temperate forest >...
TCCGATGATGAGGTAGCAAGCGAGGGAGATGAATACACCGGCGTAGTAATCAGGCCAAGGAAAAATAGCGTAAGTATGAAGTAAGATGGCAAGAGCGCTGATGAGCACGGCGAAAGGGGTGCTGCTCAGTTTTTTTACATTCAGATAAATAAGTACGAGATTGAGCGAATACGCAAGCGAGGTTAAAACACCGATACTGGTATAATCGATTCCAACGACCGGACTAAGCAGCTTAAACAAAAGTGGCTCGCCGACTCCGTATTGAACGTAGATGTCACTAAAAAATTTCTTGCCGTGTAGGTAATCCAGCGCGGTTCCGGCGACGAAGCCCCAGTGATGAGAGTCGACATTGCAGACGGAGTAAATCATTCCGAAAATAGCGGATATAGCTGCGATGAAGGCAAGCCAAATGTTACCGATTTTCTGAATCATTGTGCTTAGATTTCATCATACTTTATCTTGCTAAACTAGGGGAATTTGGCAAGATTATGGTAAATGTTTCTTCATGTTCTCGTTGAACTTCAGTTTCTGTTTTCGTCGCTGGTCGCACTCTTTCTAGTATTGGGCTGTGGCGGAAGTTTTTTGTGGTTCGCCCCGAGCTTTAACTCGAACAGTCTGAGTATCTTCGGTGCACTTGGATTGCTGGAAGTGGGCATGCTTTCGATCATTTCAAATTTTTTCGTGAAACTGGACACATCTTTTTTTGCTCTGCTGACGATGATTTCTTTTTTTGGCTGGATCAAGTTGGTCAAAAAAACAAAAGTGAACGACATCTTCCTTTTTACGGGTGTTGCCATTTTTTATTGGGTAGCTGGGCTCAGAGCCGGGTCTACTTTCGATACCTCGCTCTACCATATTCCGATGATCCGCTGGATGCATGAATCCAATTTGCCATTTGGATTGGCAAACTTACATTCCCGATTCGGGTTTTGGAATTTTTGGTTTTCGATCTGTGGAGGAGTTTCTTCAGGCGGTGTCTTGCCTTATGGAGTTTTTACCTTGAATATTGTCCTCGTGACTTATGCGTTGACTGATTTTATTCGATTTGCAACAAATGCGGTGGTCTCAAAAAACACATGGTTCTGTATTTCGATTCTCATTCTCATTTCCCTCGTTGATTTTCGTACCTTTTCAATGGGACAAAAGTCACCGAATGCGGATTTTGCCGGTGTGGTTTTGGCTTTGTGGAGCGCCTCTTATCTTTTGATGAGAAGCGAAGAACGGTTCAATTGGAAGGTGCCAGTGTTGCTCCTATCGGGACTTTCGATTTTGATTAAATTGAATCAGGCCTACTTGGGATTAGCTATTTTACTGGTGATCGCAAGTTCGTTTAAAAAATTCAAAATGGAAATGCGCACTCTGATTGTTCCGGTAGGGATGATCGCTGTTGCCGCATTGCTCATGATTTTAAAGTCATTTTGGCTTTCGGGCTGCTTGGTTTTTCCAGTGAAAAGCACCTGTTTTCCTGTTTCTTGGAGGGTGAGTGATGGTATGAATCACGATCTCGTTTATTGGATCATGCGTTGGGCGAGAAATGCGGGAGATCCTGAGGCCGGGGTGTTTAACTATTGGGCTTGGGTTCCGACCTGGTGGAATTCGAACTCAACGGCGAAAATTATTTCATCAACGTTGGGATTAAGTGCGGTTTGGTTGATCGCCAAAGCAGCCTTACGAAAAAAACTTCAGACTCCGGATTTGCTGACACTTGGAATTTTTGGGTGTGGTACTGCTTACTGGTTTTTAACTGCTCCAGATCTCCGTTTTGGCTATGGCGGTTTTGCGGTCATCTTTTGTTTATTTCTCGGAATTTTTTTGAATCAGTACTTCTCCCGCTTCAAAAAACCAGTACTCATCGGGGTCGGAATTTCTCTGACACTGTCCTGTGTTGGTCAGATCATTCGGGCCGATGATTTTGGCGCCAGTACCTTGCTGGGTAAAAGTGGGGTGATCGTTCCAAAAGTAAACGCTCAGGGGCAAACGATTTATGAAAGTAATGAATGCTGGGACTCGAGCCCACCCTGCACACCGAGCGTTGATTACGGTGTGATCTTTATTAAAAAGGGCCCCTGGACTTTTTTTGAAAAAAAGCTTTAGTTAGGTTATTCTTTTTAGCATATGAAAAAGACCAAAGCGAAAAAGTCAGCCCAAAAGAAATTGAAGCCGAAACACCGATACAATTGGCGCCCGGATCTTCCGGATCAACGGGACTTCAAATTTTCAGAAAAAGTGAGTGCGCCCACCAAAATTCCCACTTCTGTGGATTTGCGGGAATCGTGCCCTCCGATCGTGAATCAAGGGCAAATCGGTAGTTGTACCGGCAACGCGCTCGCCGGGCATATGGGTTTTTTGGAACTCAAAGAAATCAGCCCTGAAACATTTGGCACCGACAAAAAATTCGCGCCCTACAGCCGACTGTTCATTTATTACAACGAAAGATTAATGGAAGGCGATCCGGGACAAGATGGAGGCGCACAAATTAGAGATGGAATCAAAACACTTTCGTCTCAAGGAGCTTGCAAAGAGGCGACTTGGAAATATGCTGCTACGCAGTTGTTCAAAAAACCGACGGTGAAGGCCTATTCCGAAGCTTCTGAACACGAAATCAGTACTTATTTGAGGTTGGCATCAACTTTAGAAATGAAACAGTGTCTCGCGGAGGGTTATCCCTTTGTTTTTGGATTTACCGTTTATGAATCTTTTGAATCGCCGCAGGTTGCAAAAACCGGAATCATGCCGATTCCTGCATCAAATGAACGGGTTTTGGGTGGACATGCAGTAATGGCTGTAGGATACAATGATGCAAGCAATTGTTTTATTGTGCGAAACAGCTGGGGACCGGATTGGGGCCAGCAAGGTTATTTTTTGATGCCATACGAGGTGATGAACTCCAAGTTGGCTCAGGACTTTTGGACCATTAGGAGATAAATAAATATGAAGGGCATTATTCTCGCCGGTGGTTCAGGCACCAGACTTTATCCGGTCACCAAACCAGTGTGTAAGCAATTGCTTCCGGTTTACGATAAGCCCCTTATTTATTATCCACTCAGTACCTTGATGTTAGCCGGCATTCGCGAAGTGTTGGTGATCTCCACTCCGAGAGATCTTCCGCGCTTTGAAGAGTTGTTGGGTACCGGCGAAGAGTGGGGGATGAAGTTCGAATACATCGTTCAGCCAAAACCGGAAGGACTCGCTCAGGCGTTCATCCTAGGAGAAAAATTTCTCAATGGTTCGCCGAGTGCTTTGGTTCTGGGTGACAACATGTTTTATGCGGATGGTTTTAGCAAATTACTTCAGAACGCCGCCCAACATGCATCCTCAAATGCGGGAGCAACCGTGTTTGCATATTATGTGAAAGACGCCACTTCCTATGGCGTAGTGGAATTTGATTCCACTGGTAAGGCAATTGGACTTGAGGAAAAACCAAAAGTTCCAAAGTCCAACTATGCCGTTCCGGGTTTGTATTTTTACGACCGAGATGTTTGCAAGCATGCCCGCGCCTTGAAACCTTCGGCTCGAGGTGAACTCGAAATCACCGATTTGAATCGGGTGTATCTCAATGCGGGCAAACTGCACGTTCAAAAAATGAGTCGTGGTACCGCTTGGTTGGATACCGGCTCATTTGAAACCTTATTGCAGGCAAGTAATTTTGTTCAAACGATCGAGCAACGTCAGGGGCTCAAAATCGCGTGCCCGGAAGAAATCGCTTACCGTATGGGATTCATCAATGCCGCACAATTGGAAAAACTCGCTGGACCCCTTAAAAACAGCGGTTATGGCAGCTATTTAATGGACGTTCTGAAAACATGAAGTCAATTCTTCTCACCGGCGGTGCCGGATTCATTGGCAGTAACTTTGTAGAGCTGGCCCTGGAGCGCGGACATAAAGTGGTGGTGCTGGATGCCCTGACTTATGCCGGCCATCCGGAAAGTTTGGAACAGTTTTCGTCTTCAAAAGAAAAATTTATTTTCGTAAAGGGCAATATTCTCGATCGCGAATTATCGTTGAAACTTTTACGTGAACATCAGATCGATTGGTTCTTGAATTTTGCGGCGGAATCGCATGTGGATAAATCGATCACCGGCCCAGCCGCTTTTGTGGAAACGAACGTGATGGGAACATTTCAGCTTTTGAGCTCCGCAAAAGAGTATTTCGATTCTCTATCTGGGCTGAAAAAAATCGACTTCCGCTATCTTCAGGTTTCGACCGACGAAGTATACGGAACTTTGGGTGACACGGGAAAATTTTCTGAAGACACATCTTATCAACCAAATTCTCCTTATTCAGCATCGAAAGCAGGAGCCGATCATTTGGTACGGGCTTGGTTTCACACTTTTGGATTGCCGACGATTACCACGAACTGTTCCAATAATTATGGTCCGAAACAGTTTCCGGAAAAATTGATTCCTCACATGATTTTGTGTGCGCTGACGGGCAAGTCGCTTCCGGTATACGGCAAGGGAAATAACATTAGGGATTGGATCCACGTTAAAGATCACGGACGAGGAATTTTGGCTGCTCTTGAAAAAGGAGTTCCTGGTGAAACCTATTGTTTTGGTGGAAATTGTGAGCGCACCAATCTCGATGTCGTGAAAGCAATTGCGGCGGAACTTGATCATGCGCGTCCGATGGTGGATGGCAAGAAGTATGAATCTCTGATTCAGTTCGTTCAAGATCGTCCGGGACATGATTTCCGTTATGCGATCGACGATTCAAAAGCACAAAAAGAACTGGGATATTCACGTCAATATTTGAATTTTGAACAAGGACTCAAGGATACGGTTCAGTGGTATCTTTCGCATCTCAATTGGGTTGAGCGCGTGACTTCGAAACCCGGAGTGAAAGTAAAGTACGATTGGGGCATGTTAAAGGCATGAAAGTTTCTGATTTGCCTCTCGAGGGGTTAAAATTAATCGAGTTAAAAATATTCTACGACGACCGTGGTTTTTTTATGGAGTCGTATCAAGAAGAGCGTTTTTCAAAATTAGGACTCACCAATCGTTTCGTTCAAGACAACTGTTCTCGCTCCACGCCGGGAGTGATCCGTGGTTTACATTACCAAACAAATCCGAACCAAGGAAAACTGGTGGGCGTGATCCGCGGAAAAGTTTGGGACGTCGTGGTCGACATCCGTGCGAAATCCCCGACTTTTGGCAAATGGTTCGGAATCGAATTAAACGACCTTGAAGGAAAATTACTTTGGGTGCCGCCTGGGTTCGCTCACGGTTTCTGCGCGCATGGAAATGAAGATGCGAGCGTGATGTACAAGGTGGATCAGTTTTATTCTCCGACTGGTGAAGGTGGAATTCGTTTTGATGATCCCGAATTAGGAATTAAATGGCCTACGGAACGAAAGCCCATTGTATCCGATAAGGATCGAGCCCTCCCTACTTTTGCGGAATATGCCAGAAAACCGGTATTTTAATGAATCCACGATTTTATTTTTCGACCTTTCAGATCGGTGCGGAAAAAGCGGTCAAAGCCGAGGTCTTGCGTGAGTATCCTCGACTGAAGTTTGCATTTTCTCGCCCGGGATTTATCACGTTCAAGCAAGATGATGATCGTCAGCCGGTTCTTGAGCTCAAGCACGGAATCTTCACTCGTCTATGGGGTGAAGTGGTGGGGCAAACAAAGGACGCTAATCATTTTCCGACGCTGGTGAAGCAAATTCCAAAACAGCAGATCGTTCATCTTTTTGAACGGGATCAGTATGTTCCAGGAGATGAGCCCGAAGGATTTCATGCTACCGCGCGTATTGGAGCGGTTGCGAAAGCACTTTCGCCTGAGTTTGCGGGATTCAAAATGAACGCAACGCCTAAAGTCGGCGAGGTCGTTTACGACGTGATTTGGGTGGATGATTTTCACGTTTTTGTCGGACGGCACCACCATACCGAGAGTCTAGCACCGGAGCCTGGAAACTTTCCTAAAATCGAATTATTGAAGGAGTCTCCTGCACGTTCTTATTTAAAAATCGAAGAGGCAATTTACCGTTTTAAGCCGAAGATCGAAAAGGGAATGAATGTGCTCGAAGTGGGATGTTCTCCTGGTGGTGCAACTACGGCGATGATCAATCGAGGACTGCTGGTGACTGGCGTGGATCCTAAATACATGGCGGAAAGCGTGTATCAACTTCCTGGATTTAAATTCATTCAGAAAACGGCGAGAGAAACGACGCTAGCAGAACTCAAATCCATGAATCCGGATTGGATCGTGATGGATATGAACATCGCGCCTCTGGAAGCATTGGATGAGCTTTATCATGTGATTGGTCTCTTGCGAAAAAACTTCGGTAAAACTCTGAAACTCAAGCAGGGGTTCTTGACGATCAAATTGAATGATTGGAAGTTTGCTGAAAGTATCCCACTTTATCTAAAACGTTTGGAAGAGATGGGGTTTCGGGATCTTCATCCAACGCAGCTTTGTAGTAATCGCCAGGAGTTTTTTGTCGCGGCAAGCTTTAAGGCCTAGTTACGAGCAACTTTCGTGGTGATGTTCTTCACGTTCACGAGTGCAAGTTCTCCACGTTGTGTTTGAGTGCCTTTGCTGTTTCCAAGAGCGGAATAAATTGCAAAGTAACGCTTCATCACTGCTGATGCATAAGCTTTTGGAGTGTTTTTACCGGAAACCATCATACGAACTTTTTTAGCGCCGGCGTTGTAAGCTGAGAGGTAAAGGCCGCTATTGGAAGAAAACTGAGTGCGAAGCTTATTCATGAATGCGGCACCAAGGCGAATGTTGATCGCAGGATTGTAAAGAGACTGTGCATTCTTATATTCCAATTTAAGGGTTTTAGCCAACCATGCGGCTGTGTCTGGCTTAATTTGCATCAGACCAATTTCTCCAGCACTGCCTTTCATGCGTGGGTTAAAACTGCTTTCATTTTGAATCACTGCCATCAAGAAAATTGGATCGAAACCATAGTGTTCTGATTCATGCATGATTACCGATGCGATTTCGCGAGCTTGGTTTTTATGAGCTGCAGGGAGAAGGTTTTTAGTGCTGGCGTTTACGAACTCAGCAATGTTGTCGGAACTTTCTGTTTTACGAACCGCACTGTGCTTGTAGTTTTTACCGAGGAGTTCTTTTGCATGGGTGATGCGAGTGCGAACTTGGGTGTTCATAGCCGCATCGACTGCAGCAGGTTGAGACGAAATGATCAAGGTAGCGATCAATGCAATTCCTGAAACTAACTTCATTGATTTAGACTGATTATTTTGTGTTCTCATATACCAGATATACTTCAAGCCTTGGGCCAAGATGGGGCCGCCTAACTGGCTGATGATTCAGGGTTCAAGGGATGTCGTTTTGTCTATTATTTAGACAGGTGCATAGGCAGGTGGGAGGTTTACAACCATCGCTGTTGGTAAAATCATGGATAGTGATGGAGGCTCAGCTCGAATAGGGTCGAGATAAATACATCACAAGTGTTTAATATTTAAAACTTTTTTGATTTGGCGGTGGGTTGAATGCCTGTTTGTGCTTCCTCTATATATAGAGAGTGGTAGAATCAATCCATATGACCTCGACCAATTCAAACTGTTACTGCGGCTCCGATCAAACCTATGCAAATTGCTGTAAGCCATTTCATGAGGGAAAGAAACATGCGGACACGCCTGAAAAATTGATGCGTTCCCGCTATTCCGCCTATGTGGTGGGTAATATCGATTACATAGCTGAAACAAACGATGTCAGCGGTGGAGATAATTTTGACCGCGAGGCGGCCGAAATCTGGTCTAAAAAATCAGAATGGTTGGGTCTCGAGATCGTAGCTGCCAAGGGCAATGAGGTCGAGTTTAAGGCCCGATTTAAGACCGAGGGCAAGGAACTCACTCACCACGAGGTCAGTCTCTTTCGTTTTGATGAAAAAACGAAGCGTTGGTATTATTTGGACGGCAAAGATGTGAGAACTCCGATCAAAGCGGAACCGAAAATCGGGCGCAACGATCCTTGTGCTTGCGGAAGCGGTAAAAAATTTAAAAAATGTTGCGCGTGATTTCGACTACAGGGGATATTCAATCGGTGTCGTGGAGACGCCGTCGTTGAAGAATCCTTTTCCGAAACAAAACAGCGAGAGATCACTATCCGTGGTAAAGCAGGTGTGAGTTTCTCCGGTGCTAACGCGGGAAATTCTTCTTTGTCCTTCGTTCTTAATGCTCACCCGCAAAGGCGTCGCTGAGCTTTTTTGAGTGCTCGATCCAAGTTGTCCGAAGTCGTTCGCACCCCAACAATAGAGATGTCCCTTGTCGTCGATAGCACAGGTATGATGTTTTCCACCGGTAAGAGAAAATACACCGGTCATCGGTTTCCCATCGGCATCGTTGAGTGTTTGAAGATTATTGCTGTTCTGCTGCACTTCCGAGTCGGTAGTGCAGTAAACGGCGCCGCTCACTCCGTGGACTCCGCAAATTTGATCGTCGTTTAAACTCAATTGAAGGAAATCAGCGGTCGGCCTTCCAGTGAAGAGAATCTGTTTGGCAAATGGCCATTCATTCTTTTTCCAGGAACCCCAACACCAAATTTCTCCTTTTTCTCTGGTGAGTCCGCAATTCCAATCTCCCCGGGAATGGATCTGCCAGATGTCTTTGAGAGGAGTTTTCTGCTCGGTCTGAATGATCGTGTGGTTGATGGGTTGAGTGCCGTAGTCGATGCATTCCACCTGTTGATCGGAATTGATAATGCACACATGCGCATGCCCAACCGCCACCCCACTCACATCGTGGTAGGGCTTTTCACCATTGGTGACTTCCATAAGTCCGGCGTTGTCTGCACCCCCAAAGCAGCTCACGTTTCGTTTTTCACCGTGAATTACACATGTCTTTGAATCGTAAGTATCGATCGCCGAAACGGCATTGAGTGGTTTTTTATTTTCGTCCAAAACTGTCCCGCCGATCATTCTCGTTCCGAGTTGGCCATTCTGGTTGAGTCCGAAGCAAAAAAGTTTTTGATTAGTGCCGATCACACAAGAATGTTCGGCACCGATCGAGATGTTCGCGGACGTTCCCATAGAATCGCCATTAGAATCCAGAACTCGAAGAGGATAAGGTGAATCAATGCTATTGTTGCCGAGAATACCATGAGCACCATTTCCCCAGCAAAACAGCTCATCTTTGGTAGAGATATAGCAGGTCCTCTCTTTTCCAGCGGCTATGGACTTTGCTCCTTTTAACGTGTAATTATTTGCATCGGCGGCGACCTGTTCCGGTTGGCCATGTTGCGAAGTTGAACCCAGTTGTCCGAAGGAGTTGCTTCCCCAGCAGTAAATCGTTCCTTCATCGCGGTGAAGCGCACAGGCGTGTTTGTCGCCGACGGCAATCGAATCAATTTTTGAAAGAGCGGCTTTGATCGGATAGTGAACTTCAACACTGACGGCTTTGGTGGTGCCGGAAGCATCGACAGGAGCGCCCAGTTGTTTTGAATCATTGTTTCCCCAGCAGAAAACTTGCGACCTGCTGAGCGCACATCCAAAGCCATTTCCGAGTCCAACCTGTTTGACCTGAGAGAGGGTGACGATTCCTCCGGCAAGTTCGATTTTTTCAGGAATCCAATTATTCTTTTTTTCTGAACCGTATCGCTCACCAAAGCAAAATAACGAGGAATCGTCTTTGGCAATCACACAGGTGCTATTTCCACCGGCGACGATGCCGTGAATTCCTGCAAAGGGTTTAGGAGAGCGTTCGTCTTCCATGACTGTTCTCAGTTGAATTCCCGTCGGAGTCGGATTTCCCAATTGTCCAAAAGAATTGTCGCCCCAGCAGATCGCCCGGCCACTTTTTAGAATTGCGCAGGCGTGATGCTCTCCCGCAGTGATTTGAAGTGCACCGGTGATCGGGGTGTCTTTATTTTCAGAGTCTAAAACGGGCAAAGGATCGACACTCGAGACTTGAGTTCCCGGATTTCCGAGTTGCCCTTGGTTATTCATTCCAAAACATTTGAGCGCCGAGTTTTCACCGGTGATGACACAGGTGAAGTCTTTGCCGGTGGCGACTTGTTTGACTTCTTTAAAAATGTTGATCGGCGCACCGTAAAATCGACCGAGGTTATTATTGGAGTTTGAACCCAGGCATCGTACGCTTTTGTCGCCCATGATATTACAAGTGACATCGTCGCCGGAACTCATTTCATTCACATCGAAGACCGAAGTATTCACTGTGATGTGGCCCATCCATAGAACGGAAAATATTTTTTGTACTTCGGCGCAACCGCTGAGGTTCATGAGGCAGGCGAGGAAAAAAACCCATTTTAAGAATCGGGTTTTCGTGATGATCATTTCTTTTTAAGAGTGTGAAGCGCCCTGTTGATGGTTGGCGGTAAGTCGAGAAAAAAATCGGATTTACGAAAATTCAGGTCCTCGTAAAAGTCTCCGTTTTTTTCAATTTCCCCAAAATACCTTCTCAGTTTGATCATCGGGCCGGCGACCTTGTGAGAAATCAGAAGAGTGGCGATGCCGGTGACGACTACACCAAAAAAGGTCGCGATAGCCATAGTGATCAGAAGAGTTCTTAGTTGTTGATCCAGCATTTCGATAAAAATATTCTGCCCTGGTAGCCGAGTTTGTTTTACGACATTTTCCAGGTAAAGATGACTTTTGACCATGAGAAGTACTGTCATGCTGACGAGCGCGACTGCCACCAGTGAATTGAGTAAAATCAGGGTCATCTGAAATTTCGGATGAACCAAATATTTTCTTTTATACCAAACCGGCGGACCAGGATCCGGGGTTTGTAGATGAGGGGGTCTTCTGCCAACTGCAGGGTTGAGTGTTCCGGGTTTAGTCGGAGCCTTGGGTGTGTTCATTTCTCTGCGGGCACATCGTTCTTTTCTGTGAGCATCTGAATGATCAAGTTCAAATCGTCTTGGCTAGTGCTGAGTTCGTTTTTCAGTTCGTATTCAATTTTTTCCATGTCTGCTTCGGAAATAAAAGATGTTTCATTCAGGAGATATGGTGTGCCTGCACTGGCTCCCGCCGCCGAAGTGCTCGGGTCGTTCGCGGAAATGGAGTCCGTGTTTGCCGCGTTCGCGACATCACCTGGTTTTTTTACCAGACGTTTGAGGATCGTGTTGATCACTAATTGAGAGGCCTTTAATTGCTGCTTTTGTTCTTGAATTTGTTCGTTCGTTTCCAATAACAATCGTTCGATGTTGGTTTCTTTCAACTGAACCTTGAACACTTCATTTTTCAATTGTTCCATCTCTTCGGCGATCGCTGCTGAAATGTACTGGCTGTATTTGGTCGCCGCGACTTTTTGCTGTTCTTGTAGCCTTGCTTCAAATTCATTGATCTTGCCGTAGATTTTTTCGAGTGCAGACTTTTTAATCTGTCCCTGTTGATAAACCTCACGCATGGTCACGTGAATTTGAATGATTTCTTTGTGAATAATTTCTTTTTGGATGGCAGCGCTCGCCGAACGGTCAATTTCATCCTGGAGCCTCTCAATGAGGCGACCGTTCTGGGCTTTTAACGATTCAATTTCTTGAATTTTAAGGGAGATGGCTTTTTCGAAATCTTGTGTTTTAAAATC
>Ga0206895_1268_pt1 | contig 11502 bp, 8 predicted proteins | sample Alteio_BWOrgHeat_51_FD_152967 | JGI IMG/M metagenome (GOLD analysis project Ga0206895, IMG submission 152967) | Enriched cells from forest soil in Barre Woods Harvard Forest LTER site, Petersham, Massachusetts, United States -... | ecosystem: Environmental > Terrestrial > Soil > Temperate forest > O...
GTAATAATATAGGTCAGAATTGTTTAAAAACTCAACTACCTGATCTTCCTATTCTCCAAAAAGCTGATCTTATTTTGGCCAATATTTTAGCTCAACCGTTGATTGAGCTTGCTCATTATTTTGCCTCTCTTCTGAGGCCCGGCGGAAAAATTGTACTTTCGGGAATATTATTTGATCAAGTCGAAAACGTATTAGAGGCTTATAACCCTTTGTTTAAAATGGAAAAACCAAAATTTATTTCCGAATGGACACGTTTAATTGGCGTGACGCGGATAAAAACTTAAAAACAATAATTGATCGAACAAAGAACAATGTATATAATAGCCGTTGGTAAGAATTTAGGAACTCTTTGTTAGTAAATATCTTTTTTGAGAGAATACAATGGCTATTACGAATACATCTGAAAATACTGAAACAGCGCAAGCTGCTTCATCAACCTTTACGGTTGCTCACAAAAACCAACCTTTGCATGATAGCGTGCGTCAAGCGCTTGAAAGCTATTTTGTACAATTAAAAGGTCAAGCACCTAATAACTTGTACGAACTAGTATTAGCAGAAGTTGAAGTGCCCTTAATTGAAGCAGTGATGGAATTCACTCGCGGCAATCAATCCCGTGCAGCTATTTTGCTTGGATTAAGCCGAGGCACCTTACGTAAAAAGTTAAAGATATATGGAATGTTAGATTAATCCTAACAGACTATTATCGACGACTATCATTCAAAAATCCTGCAATAGCGGGATTTTTGCTATTTTATTAAAAAAACAAGTTAACAAAGACTATATTTTTGCTCTACTGTCCACTCGATCTTCCTGTATAATCTTTTCAAGCTAAGGAATATCAACTATGACAGCCAGCAGCGATCAAGTGATAAATAAAACTCCCTTGACCAAGCCGGTACTTCAACACAATCACGAAGTATTTGCTCCAAATGCTATTGCACATTCATCAAACGTTGATCCCACACTTTTAACCAATAAATTTATAACGCCACAGGCGCAATCTGGCTTAAATCCCCTCGTAGATGCCGCAGCCTATTTGTTTTCGATTATGGGGAAACTCAAATTACTTAAGTCTTATCGGCATATTACTACCTTACAAAAAGAGTTAATTCATGAAATTGATGCGTTTCAAGGCACCGCGCGTCTACAAGGATACAGTTCGGAATATATATTAGTAAGCCGGTTTGCATTATGTGCTACATTTGATGATTTAATTACCAATACAAACTGGGGCGGTCAAGGTCAATGGGATAACTGCTGTTTACTCGCGGTTTTTAACCAAGATACGATGAGCCATGAGCGTTTTTTTGTCATATTGGAGCGAATTATAAAAGAGCCTGCGCAATATATTGATGTCATGGAGCTTATGTATATTTGTCTCAGCCTAGGATTCAAAGGTAATTATCGAACAACCGAATATGGCAATAATCAATTAGAACAAATCACCAACGCACTTTACAAACGCATAAGAACACAACGCGGCGAAATCAACAAAACCTTAGCACCTTACCCAATTAAATTTATCCCCCCCATTAAACCGCCACCTGCCGGTATTTCTCTTTGGCTCATTGGACTTTTTACAGCAGCTGCCATCTTAGTCATTTTTATTGGTCTGGGATACATGTTAGATACCATTTCAGAGCAGGCTTACCAGGAGTTAATGCAGATTGGAAACTCGATATTATATGAAACAATTCATCCGTAATGCTAATGCGAAGCAATTGATCGCGCTTGTCACCTTAATCATTATCTCTCTTGCAGTTTGGTTTGACGGTCCTTTGCTCGTCATCAAAAACCAATACCCGCTCCATCAAGTGGAAAAAAGATTATATATCATTGCATTTTTATTCTTTGTTTGGCTGCTGGATTTTATTTTTTCATCCCCCCCAGCTAAAGCCAAAATACTTATCCCAACCACCCCTGAGATTCATCAAAAACTCGCCGTTTTGCGCGGTCGCTTTCAAGGTGCATTTCGTTTTTTAAAAAAAACCCTGATTCATAAACACGGAAAATCCGTAAACCTAGCCAGCCTACCTTTATATTTATTAATAGGACCCGCCCACTCTGGCAAGACATGTCTGTTAGCAAAAGCCACCGTCCCTTTTATGCTAACCAAACAATTTAAACACGATAAAATCACCGCGGGTGAGACGTGCGATTGGTGGGCTACGCGTGAAATGGTCATAGTCGATGTCCCAAGTCATTACCTCATTGAAAAATATAAAATCCTTTGGGAGACTACGCTTAAGCTAATCAAGTATTATCGCAAAGCGCCCACACCACTTAACGCCGTTATTGTGACACTGCCTTTTCCTGAGTTAATAAAACAGCAACATCTTCAACAAAAAAAATTAGTTATGGAAGAAATGAAGCAAAAAATACTTCAATTACGTGCGCAATTTGGCTCGCAGTTAAATTTTTACTTTATCATTACCAAATGTGATCACTTACCTGGTTTTAATGAATTTTTCTCAGAAAGTAGTATCGAGGAGTTAGCCCAAGCATGGGGAATTACAATCCCTACTCCTAAACAAAATGAATCGCTATCTGACATTTTCACACAACGTTTTAATGCATTGATTAAGCGTTTAAACAACCAACTGATTTGGCGGTTACATCAAGAGCGCAATGCTAATACGCGTCCCGCGATTAAAGATCTTCCTTTACACATGGAGCGTCTTAAAGAAACCCTATGTGATTTCTTAAAATTGCTTTCTTTAACCGACCTTCATCTCCAAGGTGTTTATCTTACAAGCGCGCTACAGCCGACCCTTGAGGAACATATCGCGCATTCTCAAAGCGCAGCCTTGCATACGAATCAGCCTTTACATCTTTTAAATATCCCACCCAGCGCTTCAAAACCGTATTTTATTAAACAACTTATTTTACAAGGGTTATTAACGACAACAGAGTCTAAAATCATTTTGCCTGTCACAAAACATCATACGAAACGCTGGCAAAAACGTGTAGCGTATGTGGCATCTGTTATGACTATCATGACTGCAGCAGTTTTACTGGGCCATGATTTTCAACAAAGTATGCTTGAAACGTATGCAATATATAATAATTTAACGCAATTTCAATTTGCCATTCAACAACCCGGACAAGATGGTGCACATTTGCTAAAGGCATTGCCTCTTTTAAACTCCCTACAAACGGCCGCGTTTCATAAAAATAATAAGTTATCGCATGTAACAAATATTCTTTCTTTTTACTCGAATAAATCGCATCAGACGGCAAGCACGGTGTATCAGCAAGCTTTGCAAAAAATTGTATTTCCGGCGATAAAAAATTATTTTGAAAATTACTTACAAACGGCAAGCAATAAAAATCCTGCGCAATTATATGCGGTTTTAAAAGCGTACCTCATGCTCGGCGATCAGGAACATTTACAAGCAGATTACATCATTAGTACATTGAAACAAATGCTGCCAACAACACTCAGTTCACAAGCCAATACTGATTTGGTTAGCCATTTACACGCTGCTGCTGCATGCGATACGTTCCAACCCTTAGCTTTAAATAATGACCTTATCGCTCATATGCGCAATCGATTATTTCATTTGCCCAGTCAAGATTTAGCATTAGTGATTTTAAAAAATAGCAATCAATATAATGCATCAAGTGATATCAGTTTTAGTACTCAGCTTGGCAATCCTCCCGTTTTTATTAGTAATGAAATTACCCATCCGATACCCAATATGTACACAGCGAATGCCTTTCTACCTATTTTATCGCATGAGATTTCGGTCGTGTCGAATGAAGCCTTACGGGGCAATTGGATTTTAGGCCCGGTATTGAGCATGCCAAATGATGCAATCACCAACGCGCTCACTCAACAAGTACAAGCGCGTTATATTGCAAACTATGTCGATACGTGGGAAAACGTCATTGTTAATCTTAAATTAAAAGTACCGAACAACTTAGCGCAACTCGATGCGATGATTACTAACCTCACCAGCAACTCATCACCTTTATTACAAATATTACAAACAATTAAACAAAATACCTCTTTTGAATCGATTACAACCGCTAGCCCTAAAATTGAAGCATTAAATAATTTATTAGTGAATGCCCACAATAGTGATGGAAATCCGCTTTACCAAATTTTTGTCACTCTTCGTCAACTGAATGTGTATTTACAGAAAATATTAAATACGACAGATGTAGGTAGTTCTGCTTTTGAAGTTGCAAAATACCGCGCGCAAACCTCTATTGCCGATCCCATTACTCAAACACATCTTCTGGCAGAACAAAATGCTGAGCCCATGAAAAACTGGTTGAATAACCTTGCAACTAAGAGTTGGTATTTTATCTTGCAAGAAACGAGTCAGCATATTGAAAATGCTTGGCAAGTAAATATCATGACTATTTATAAATCACAACTTGCAAATCAAGATGGCGATATCGAGCAATTTGCAAATTTTGTAGGAAAACAAGGGACATTGGCGAGTTATTATCAGCATTATTTAAAACCTTTTATCAACGATACGGGTGAGCATTGGCAGTGGCGCGTTATTGAAAATCAACGATTGGCTTTTTCAAATAATATACCGTCTATTATTCAAAAAGCGGCAAAATTTCAAACTATGTCAAAGTATGCGCTTTTCACACAGGGGCGTGAACATTTAGCACAGCATGATTTTCAGCTGCCTTCTAGTTTACTTGGGGTTACGCCTTTGACGGTGGCCGAAGAAGATTAAGTCTTTACCTTTACCATCGATTTTTATTATATTTTATTCTTTAACTTGACAAATTTTTAACATCTGGATTTTTTGCATACGCCTCTAAAATTTCATCCACTAATTGATCAACAATACTCAGACTACTCGTTTCTTCAATCATTCCAGCTTGTTCTTTAATAGTAGCGAGACGAGTTTCAACGAGAGATTTAATAGAACCATTAGGAAATAAATTCGCTAAGACCCGTCTTGCTTCTTTAGGACCTAATTTAACATATAACTTATTCCGTACGCGGGCATCTTCTGCGGTCGTACTAAAAGACCATAACTCTACAGGGCCTAAGGTACTAGTTAATAATTGCGTATTAATACCTGACTTCGTTGCAAATTGTGCTAAGAACGTCGCACCACCCGCACGTGGTCCATGAACACGCGTTTTTAAAGCCACTCGCGCTGTTTCAGATAAACCAAATACTTCGGTAGAACGCTTAATCGCTTGCTCAGGGCCGGCGTCCATAATAAAAATAGACGTCGCGAACTCAACCATCACCGTATCAAAGTCATCTAACGCTTGAGAAATAAGTGCAATTTGCACATTCCATTTTCGACCTTCACGCATGTCTAAAATAACTTGTTCGCGCACCGCGCGCGCTTTAGAAGTACGATGAAATTCATCATAAACAATCCGTTTCGCATCCTCGCGAATTTCTGAGATGCGTGCACGATGATATTCACGATAGGCATCGGGAATATCTGAGATAACATCTTCCGTTAGATAATAGTGTCGCGCTAATACATATCGGGCTAACATATACATAACAGCTGTTTGCCTATCAGCCGTGTCCCCCCCACTCTTTGCCACTTCATCTAAATCTAAAGACACAATCCGAGCATCACCGATATCAAACTTAGTAACACCGGATAATATGGGATATTCACGAACAGCACTTGAAATCATGCGACTAAAGGCTTGAATTAAAGGCTCCCCTGTCGGCGCTTTTACAAGGCCATATAAATCTTCAACCACTTGTGTTCGACAAATAGCCGCAGCATCAGCAAGCAATGGCATCGCAAAACGTTGTGCTAACATCGCTTGATGATGAAAGCCCGCTAAAAATAAAGCATCCGTGACTTCCCACCACGTGGTTTTGTCATCTAAAACAAATCCAATCTCAGATAAGATATCATCGACTTGATACTCAATCCCATTCGTATATAAATGCGGCTTGCTATCATCCGCTAAATATTTATATAACTCATCGACAATTAATCCCGCCATATCTGAAATACCATCATAAGGGCGATCAGCGCCTAAGGGCGTTGCTAATAGGGTAACAAAATTAACTAAAAATCCTCTTTCTTGTGCCGTGGGGAAACGACAGCCTAATTGCGTATCAAATGGATTGATTGCATACTCAGGCGTCATACGCAGACGATGATAGGCAACTAAATGTTTGCTCTCACGAGGTAAAGCTTCTTTTAATAACGAGATTAAACCACTACTAGAAGGACCAATATCCACAATTGCAATGCGCGGTAATCGCTGAATACCACCCGATAACACTAAGGCTAAATTAATCGAGTTCGATAATACTGATTTACCCGAACCCGGTCTTGCATACATAAGATCAATCCAAGTCGTCTGCTGCGAAGACCCAGGCTGATATGGCCACGGTTTACCATCGGGTGAACGCAGTAATACCGCGCCATGATTCCACGCAGAGGCAGGTCGCGTAAAAGGGAGCATGTATACCACATCCGAGAGGGGTGCAACTGAGGGTGTTGCCACACTCGATGCCGTAAATCCTAATAAACTCGAGACATAACCGGCAAACACATCGCCTGATACTTCAGACACCTCACACGTTCCCCATCCTTCAACCGCTTTTGCAAGCTCAGCTGCACGCGTTCTTAACAAACGAATATTACCTTCAGGCGCCCATGTGGCAAGACTCACCTGCAGCTTAACCACGGCATCATCCGTATTAGTTTCAATATGACGTAATAATTTCGTTGCATCATGCATTAGCGCATTATGGGCTGAGGTAAAACTCAAAATAGCCGCCATGGTGGAGCGAAAGCCTAATATACCTAAGCCACCGCTTTCGATTAAAAATGAAATACGCCAGGGCACTTGTGTTGCGAGCGTCCGTGCAAAAAGAGCAAAAAATGATTTGAGTTCTTGAGGAAATAAATCAATAAACAAAGGCGTATAGATGCGATCACCTACGCGTGTGGTGCGCATATCAATATTCATTGCATCACGCGGAAAAATTTGACTCGAAAGCGGTGGATACATAAGACCCGAGAGCTCACCCGTCATGGGCCGCATTTCACGGATAGGAATTTTATCCCCAGGTAAAACCGGCTTCCAATTATTATCCGTATAATCAGGATCCACTGCGTAACGTATGGCTTGACAGCCCTCGTGTACTTCTAATATTTGGCAATAGATGCTCAAGCTGTTTAAATCCGTAACGATAGAACGCACGAAAGAACCATGTGCTTCACGTAAATCGGGATAAGCCGCCAATACATTTTGACCATTGTAGAACGGTGGAATTTTATTGTCGCGAAGCAGCTTAGCTCTCTCTTTAACTGCTCTTCCCCTTTGTTCTTTTGATAGGGAATAAGGACGAGTCCAAATAACAAAATATAATTCTTCATGCGCACAAAATTTTGAAAGATAGTCCACTCGCTCTCTAAATAAATCATCAAGCTCCAGCTTTAAACGCGCAGCTGTCGCTTTCGCGGGTGACAGTATTTCTTCAATCTCAGGCTTAACGGTTCCACGGTCATAACTAAAATAGACTTGTAACACATGCCCTGGACGTTTAAAAGAGGCTTGTAAACTTTGCGTAAGACCTGCGTGAATAGAATCAAATTCATCCGTCCCAATCAGCTTCGTCGCACCATGCACACGAATCACAGATACTAAAGAACCATCGCGCGCGGCTAATGAAAATCTATCATCTGCTGTTTCTAGATCACAATAGGATTCAGCCGTTTGTTTAAGCTCAGTGCTAAACCACGCCAGTATGGAATCAATACCGTCTAAAAGGGGATCCACAAAACTCATTGCTAATCCTTAATTATGAATATTATGAATTATGACTCCTGCTGCGACTCTGCGGCTAATTCTTCTAATGCAGCAGCAGCCCATGCATCCAGTTGTACTTTAAATTTTGTATAAGATGGCAGTAGACGCAAATCATGTAATAAATCTAATTGAGTATCGGGATTTTTTTCTTCATATTCTAAAAGTAACTGTCCAAAAATAGCCGGATTACTGGTACCTGCACCAAATTTATTTTCAATCGGTTGACTGCGAAACTTCAAACTTCGATAAATCGCTTGTGCGGTATCTTGATAGCCCGTTCCATTTCCCATCGCACAAAATAACACATGGCAAAAACTATTCAGATCGGCTTGACTCATTTCCGGTAAATAAACAAGTTGCCCGCCACCCATATCATCTAAACCAATAGATTCAATAAACAAACACTGCGAGCAAAAACAACAGGTCGTTATTAAATTACTGATTTTATGGCTGGTGTAATTGCCATCGGCATTGACAATTTCTTGAAACTGTCGCGCTTGAAAACCACAATATTGACAAGTGTAATTATCACGTTCATACACACGCTCAGCAACTGGCAGAAAAGCCTTGTCTTCGCGGCGCCTGATAAATACGCGCCACCCATTTAAGTTAACTGCCAGCCGAAGTTCATGCATACATTCAAATACTGACCTCTGTTGCTTTTACTACGATAAGTTTTTCAAACCTGATACACCCGCGATATACGCTTTAGCACCAAACATCGTACCGCCGGTTGCTTTAAAGGTTGAAGGTGTAAAAATAAGGGCGGAGGATACAAACAACATAGCAACACCTGTTGCAAGTGGCGTTTGTTGTGGATTATCTTTATGCGCTTTTAATTTTAAAATCGCACCGACTGCAAAACCTAATCCGGCAACATAGGCGCCTGCGGAAATTAAAGTAGCGAGACCACCCATATTGGATGTCGCTCTTGTTGCCATCGCACCTATGCCTGAACCCATTTGTACTGACGTTTGATCAGCAAATGCAAGTACGCTGCCTAGAAAATACCATCCTAACCCACAAAAGAATAACCACATGTATTTTTTCATTTGATAAGCACTCCCTTTAAGATTGATTCCTGAATGACTTACTGTGACTCGTGTTTTTTGCCGCATACCAATCCTTCTCCTTTCGCAAAAAAATGACTACGTTTCTCTTTACCACATTACATCTATTGCTATGATTTTTCTAGCGCATTTTACTTTATAGCTTACCTAATGCTAACGTATTTAAAATAGCCTGAACAAACCCATACATATTAATACAAAGCACGCCCCCAATAATATGGGTAATAGCCCGACCAAATGTTCCTGGTTGCCCACTGCTACTTAAATGCGTCAAGAGTACTAGTCCGCGAATGAAAGCGACCACTCCTAATAACTGCACAATCAACAAAATACTATTGATCAAATCTTGCCAAGGATCTTTCAATTCATTGACATACACAATGGGACTCCAGCTTTGCCAAAACGTACTTAAAGCCACTTGGATTGACGAAGGCAAATAAAATAAAGCAGATCCCACGCCTAAATAAATCAACGGACCGCTTAACCCATGCTGTTGAGAGCCCGCTGCTCTCGACTCACCATATGCCTTTAGCTCATAAATACCTTTAATGGTAAAAAACATTCCCAGCACATAAGCAATAGATGTCACCAAAGCCAATAGATTTGGAATGGCTTTACTTAAGTTTTGGATCATTTGTGCAATATCAGGGATTTGCGCCGGTGCGGCTTGAGCGAAGTTACCATAAAGTACAATAAAAACAAAGATCCCTATTTTTAGGGTGGTTATGCAGAGTTGCGATACATTCATTTTATGACGCAGCATACTTTTTTTCCTCACACTTGCTTTTTAAGTGTAGCATCTTCTGGTAGATTTTAATCACCGCTTGAACCATAAGATAATGAAATAACTTTTCTGCCCGTATCAATATCCACCACACCGTCATAAGGGTCAATTTTAGTAATGCGCCCATAATCTTTTAACATATCCCCTTCAGCGACAGTAACTGTTTCACCCGCATCGGATTTTAACCAAGCGCGACCAGGAATAATGGCTTGTACGGTATAGATTATTTTGGGCACCACCGGTTTTACCATAGGCATACTGGGTATCGTTGCCATCATGGGTGCTTTGTTCACCGTGTCGTCTCTTAATAATTGGGCCATTTTCGTTAAACTTGCTTCTATATTACCTAAACGCTTGTTTAGTAGGAGCATTTTTTCTTGGTTTGCATTATTTTGCATTTCATATTCTGCCATCTTTTGGGCAAATTGCGTTTGTAAGATACTCACTAGTTTGGCATTTTCTTCTTCAAGGGCGGCGAGTCGATCCAGTACATTTTTTTGCATCCCAGCCATCTCAGGTGGGGCAGATGCCATAGGATTCGCAGGCATCATCGTAGGTGACTGAATAGATTGGGAAGGTAAAGTTTGTGGTGGCATGTTTTGAGACGGCATTTGGGATTGAAGCATTTGGGATTGAGGCATTTGCGATACAGGCATTTCCATGGTTTGCGCTGGTATGCTTTGCTGCTGAGAGGGTTGGGGTTGTGCTGGGTTTGAGGGCATGGGTTGGGATACTGTGGGCATGTTACCCCCTTGAGCTTGGGGCGTGGGTAACGATTCTGGAAGCGTTTGGGAGACCTGTTGGGTAGGTTGGAAAGGAACGCTCGCCACAGCTGGGGGTTGAATTGCCATCGTGGGGGCAGCAGCGGTTGATGTTGTGATTGTTTTTGACTCTGCCTTGGTAGTAGTTTGGGTAGGGGCTTGACTAAAATCAGTAGCCGGCGTCCCTGAGGTGGGTGAGAGTAATTTATAAATGATAAAAATTAATATGAAAAATACCACTAGGCCAATAATCACACGTCGATAACGGTTTAAACCTGCAAGTACGGTTTGTTTCATATCAATCGTTGCAGGTTGCTCTACTGTTTTTGGCGTTTCCGTTTCTACTTCATAATTGATTTGATCATCAGCAAAGTGATACTCACCTTCCTCCTGATTTTCAAGCCCTTCGTAATTTTCATTGCGCCCATTGACCATTTTCGTCCGCCCTTAATAAAATAGAGGTGTCTTTTACTAATTATTCTGTCACTTCTCCCATAAACAATATACCTAACCCTACCCCAGAATTCACCCTCACCGTCACAGGCGTATCAATATATTTTGCAATCATTGTGCCCAATGTCGTACCCACTTGTCCAAGACCCACTGCTAATTTATTACCCGGACTCAATGTAGGATGGGTAGTTGACGTACCAAAAATACCCGTTGTGGAGGTACCCGCCTCAGTAATGGAACTTGCATAACCTGAAATAAACGCAGTAGCCATAATCGCACCATAACGCTTGAAATAATGATAATCCACACTACTTGCCATCACGGTTCGTGCTGTATCTGGATCAATTGCAAACGCATTGATGGATCGTGCAGAAGGCCACTCTTCTTTATCCATCATGGTAAAGTTCAAACTTATCCGATCTTTATCTTTCACCAAATTTAATTTGCCTAATAATTTTGCACCCTTCAGAGGGCCTGCAACGATTGTTGCTAATACAGGCGTATCTGGATAATCGCTATTAACTGCGGTATCTAACACCGCAAACAAAATTGTTCCCGCTTTCACAATCGCACGCTTAGCCACCTCACCACCCGGGACTCCAGGCGGACGACTGCCATTAGGACCGCTGCCAGGACCGCCAGGCCCTGTGGT
>Ga0206895_1269_pt1 | contig 11494 bp, 11 predicted proteins | sample Alteio_BWOrgHeat_51_FD_152967 | JGI IMG/M metagenome (GOLD analysis project Ga0206895, IMG submission 152967) | Enriched cells from forest soil in Barre Woods Harvard Forest LTER site, Petersham, Massachusetts, United States -... | ecosystem: Environmental > Terrestrial > Soil > Temperate forest >...
AACTGCATTCGGATCGTAAAAGGGCGGTTGATCGGCCACAATACCGATGTGGGAGGTTTCGAGCGTTCGCTGCTCAGGCAGTTGAAGCCATATCACCGCCGGGCGCTCGTGCTCGGTACGGGCGGAGCATCCAAAGCGGTCGAATTCGTACTTCAGAAGCTCGGGATCGGGTACCGGCTGGTGTCCCGCCGGCCGAGACCAGATACGGGGGATATCGGTTATGATGAGATCGATGGCGGACTGCTGGCCGAGGCGTTGCTGATCATCAATACGACACCCGTCGGGATGTATCCTAACGTTGGGGAGTGCCCGCCGCTCCCGTACGAGGCGCTGACGTCGCGGCATTATTTGTACGATCTTGTTTATAACCCCGAGCGAACCTTGTTTCTGCAGCGCGGCGCCGAACGGGGCGCCGCCGTGGAGAATGGCCATGAGATGCTGATCATCCAGGCCGAAGAGAGCTGGCGGATATGGACTGAATAGCCGCCGGGAGGCATCTCAGGCTAACAGCTTTGTGCAGACCTCCTTCGGGACCGAAACAATCTTTTTTGCCTTATAGTCGTAACAGATCATCCCTGTCCGGGCGACGGCGACAGTCACCATCTTATCATCGGACTTTTTTTCCAGCTTATAGTAAATTTCGAATCCGACCCGGGAGAACTCGGAAACGGCCACCGAGGCCCGGATGATGTCACCATAGAACAGCTCATGCCTGAATTCGATGGCCACATCTGTCATGATGAGACCCGCACCGGCCAGGTTGAATTCCTCGTAGCCGTGATGAACGAGGAACTGTACCCGGATTTCATGGATGAGCGATAGGATGGAGTCGTTGCCGACATGGCCACCATAGTTCAGGTCGGTCACGCGAACCGGTATTTGCGTGGAGAAGGGGAAAATTTCGGGTAGTGTCAGTCTTGCCTTTGGCATGATCGATGGTTATTTGGTTTGCCGCAGAAATGCCACCAATTTGTCGGCGGCCTTACGGCGATGGCTGTAGCGATTTTTCTCCTGCAATGACAATTGCGCAAAGCTGCGGGTTTCTCCGACGGGGACGAAGACGGGGTCATAGCCGAAACCATTCTCGCCTGTGGGCGCTGTGAGGATATGACCTTCACAGATCCCTTCGAAGTGGTGTTGCTGGTCTTTCCAGATCAGAGCGATCACCGTGCGGAAGCGGGCCTGACGGTCTGGGCTATCGCCCAGGCGCTCGAGGAGGAGGGCGATATTGTCTTTGTCGGACCTCATGTCGCCAGCATAGCGTGCGCTTCTGACGCCGGGCTCGCCGCCGAGCGCTGCTACTTCCAGGCCCGTATCCTCGCCAAAGCAGTCTTTTCCGGTGATCCGGTGGATGGTGGCGGATTTTTCCGATGCATTTGCTTCGAGTGTGTCATGGGGCTCCGGGATATCGATATCGACGCCGGCTTCGCGGAGGGTAATGACATGCAAGCTTTCCCCGATTGCGGCCTGGATCTCTTCGATCTTATGAAGGTTATTGGTGGCAAAAATGATCGGGGTCATGCCTTGCGGATTATGGGGTCAAACATTAAAGATTGTTTTAAGGCAGACCCAGAGCTTGCTTTTCAGGAGCTTGCTTTCTTCGGTATTGGGGACCAGCTGATCGAGGCCGGGAGCGACAAGATAGGTGCACCCGTCATAATCCTGGGGCCTGAAAGCGGGAAAATTGATCGGCAGCCGGATGGCAGACGGCTCGAGACCGAACAGGAGGATCGTCGTCGGATGAAGCTGTTGCCTGATTTCGGCGATGGTGACGGAGGCGGTGGCGTTATTGACTATGGCGACATCGGCGAGGGTCATGAGACAGGCTTCCAGGATCCTGGTCACGAAACCCAGTTGGTTGTCAGACAGGAAAGCTATGCCGGGGGCATTGACCAGGAGGGCGACATGGCGGCGGTTATCGCCGAGGTATTTGATGGCGGACGCAGTGGGGATGGCTGATGGCGTGGTGACGGCCGGATTTGAATCGGATGTACGTTGCGGCGCGATCAGGGTATCCTTGTACCACTCGCCGATGATAAATTCCGGTAGTTTTATATCGTTTAGCCCCATACTAACAATTGTTAGTTTTCATTTTGCTGACACAAAGATTGTTTGTTTCTTTGTCCTTACAAAATTTATAGTCACTATGGTTGCCGCCCTTGATATTCAAGTTACAAAAGCCTCAAAGAGCCGATTGAGCGAGATCGATTTTGAAAATCTCCACTTTGGTAAACATTTTACGGATCACATGCTGGAAGTCGATTATGCCGGCGGTGAATGGAAGAAGCCGGTGATCCGGCCGTTTCAGCACTTGAGCCTGTCGCCCGCGCTCGCGGCAATTCACTATGGGCAGTCGATATTCGAAGGCATCAAGGCGTACAAGGATCGGGAAGGGCAGCCTTTTATCTTCCGGCCTTTTGATAATTTCCGCCGCTTCAACAGCTCTGCGGAACGCATGAATATGCCGACCGTACCGGAAGAGATCTTTATCGAGGGGATGCGGCGGCTGGTGGAAATAGACCAGGAATGGATCCCGATGAAGAACGACTATTCGTTGTATATCCGGCCGTTTATGTTCGCCAGTGACGACGTCATCGGAGTAAAATCGTCTGATACCTACAAGTTCATGATCCTGCTGAGCCCGACGGGCCCTTATTATTCGGTACCGATGCGCATCTATGTAGAGGAAAAGTATACGCGGGCAGCGCGTGGAGGGGTCGGATTTGCCAAGGCCGCGGGCAATTATGGCGCGAGTATGCTGGCGACCGCCGAAGCAAAACGGCAGGGATATGACCAGGTCCTGTGGACGGATGCGGTCGAACACAAATATGTACAGGAGATCGGTACCATGAACGTTTTCTTCGTGATCGGCAAAAAGGTGCTGACGCCCGACCTGGAGTCGGGGACCATTCTGGAGGGCGTGACCCGGGACAGTGCGATCGAGGTATTACGGCAGGAAGGGTATGAGGTGGAGGAAGGACCAATCCATATTGACGATGTGATCCGGGCATACCAGGCCGGGGAGTTGCGGGAGGTATTCGGAACGGGAACGGCTGCCACGATCTCCATGATCAAAGAGCTTAAGTATGAGGATTTTATTGTCAAATTCGACACGGATACCTGGACGGTGGCGCCAACCGTCAAGCGGGTGTTGACGGATATCCGGGAAGGAAGGCGGAAGGATACGAGAGACTGGATGTTCAAAGTTTAGGGCCAGAGGCTCGGAAAGCGTACAATTTATTTGTTTTATTACGCGAAGCGTGGTACTTTTGCCGTCCAAATTAAAACTAGGTGAGATAATGCCTACTATACAGCAATTAGTCAGAAAAGGAAGAGAAATCATTCGTGCCAAGAGCAAATCCAGGGCGTTGGATGCCTGTCCTCAGCGCCGTGGGGTTTGTACCCGTGTATACACGACCACGCCGAAAAAGCCCAATTCTGCATTGCGTAAGGTGGCAAAAGTCCGGTTGACCAATAAGGTAGAGGTGATCGCCTATATTCCCGGGGAAGGGCACAATCTTCAGGAGCACTCCATCGTACTGATCCGCGGAGGTCGTGTTAAGGACCTTCCAGGGGTAAGGTATCATATCGTCCGCGGCAGCCTGGACACGGCTGGTGTCAAGGATCGTAAAAAGAGCCGTTCCAAGTATGGTACGAAGAAAGAAAAGGCCGGCGCAAAGGGCGCAGCCGCAAAACCTGCCGCTAAAAAATAAATAGGCACAAAATAATTAATTGTAAATAGCAGAGAATGAGGAAGACCCAAGCCAAGAAATTACCGCTCGCTCCCGACGCAAAGTACAATGACACCCTGGTGACGCGTTTTGTAAACAACCTGATGTGGGAGGGTAAGAAGAATACGGCTTACACTATTTTCTATGATGCGCTCGAAAAAGTGCAAAAGCAGACCAATGAGAACGGCTATGACATCTGGAAGCGGGCATTGTCCAATGTTACACCGGCGGTAGAGGTGCGCAGCCGGCGGATAGGCGGGGCAACTTTTCAGATCCCTTCTGAAGTCCGGCCGGACAGAAAGATCTCGCTGAGCATGAAATGGCTGATCCGGTACAGCCGGGAGCGCAATGGCCGGAGCATGGCGGAAAAGCTGGCCGGAGAGATCGTCGCGGCAAGCAAGGGTGAAGGCGGTGCATTCAAGAAAAAAGAAGACACGCATCGGATGGCTGAAGCGAATAAGGCTTTTGCCCACTTCAAAGTATAATTAACTACTTTTTCATATATGAAACCCTGCATGACCTGCAGGGTTTTTGTTTGTTCAAACAATTTTCGTCGGTTTTTTTAGTTACCTTTGCGCAACTTTTCAATAAACAAAAATGGCAGATTTAAAACTTCAAAGAAATTTTGGTATTGCGGCCCATATTGATGCCGGTAAAACCACCACTACGGAGCGGATTTTACGCTACACGGGGATGATCCATAAAATCGGGGAAGTCCATGACGGTGCAACCACGACCGACTGGATGGAGCAGGAAAAGGAAAGAGGGATCACGATCACTTCTGCCGCCGTTAGCTGCAATTGGAATTTTCCGACGGTAAAGGGTCAGGTTACGCCAGATACGAAGAAATATTATTTCAATATCATCGATACGCCGGGCCACGTGGATTTCACGATCGAGGTGGAGCGGTCCATGCGGGTACTGGACGGGCTGATCGCGCTGTTCTCTGCTGTGGACGGCGTTGAGCCCCAGTCCGAAACCGTTTGGCGTCAGGCCAACCGTTACAAGGTCCCGCGGATCGGATTCGTCAACAAAATGGATCGGTCGGGTGCGGACTTCCTGATGGTGGTCAACCAGGTCCGGGAGATGCTGGGCGCCAAAGCGGTGCCGCTGCAACTGCCGATCGGGGCGGAAGATGATTTCAAGGGAGTCGTGGACCTCATCAAAATGAAAGGGATCATCTGGCACATGGAAACGGAAGGAATGACCTTTGACGAGGTTCCCGTGCCGGATGACATGATGGAGGATGTGCTCGAATGGCGTGCCAAGCTGGTAGAGGCCGTTGCCGAATACGACGACCATCTGATGGAGAAATTTTTCGAAGACCCTAACAGCATAACGGAAGATGAAATGCATGAGGCGATCCGCAAGGCGACGATCGATCTCAGCATCGTGCCCATGATGTGCGGTTCGTCCTTCAAGAATAAAGGGGTTCAGACAGCGCTGGATGCGGTTTGCCGTTATCTGCCTTCGCCGGTGGATCTCGAAGACATGCACGGCACGGACCCTGACACAGGCGAGACGATCACCAGGAAGCCCAGTCCAAAGGAGCCCTTTGCTGCGCTGGCCTTCAAGATCATGACGGACCCCTTTGTTGGCCGGTTGGCCTTTTTCCGCTGTTACAGCGGGCATCTGGACGCCGGTTCCTATGTCTTGAATGTTCGGAGCGGCAAAAAGGAGCGGATAAGCCGGATCCTGAAAATGTTCGCCAACAAGCAAAACCCGATCGACTTCATCGAAGCCGGAGATATCGCGGCGGCAGTTGGCTTCAAGGAGATCAAGACGGGGGACACCCTGTGTGACGAAGACCATCCGATTACGCTGGAGAATATGTTCATTCCTGAGCCGGTTATCGCAATTGCCGTCGAGCCGAAGACACAAGCCGACGTCGACAAAATGGGCATGGCGATCGCCAAACTGGTGGAAGAAGACCCCACCCTGCGGGTGAACACCGATGAAGATACGGGTCAAACGATCCTGCGCGGGATGGGTGAGCTTCACCTCGAGATCATCATCGACCGGATGCGCCGCGAATTCAAGGTAGAGGTTAACCAGGGTGCGCCCCAGGTGGCCTATAAAGAGGCGTTCAACAAAACGATTGAGCATCGTGAAGTGTTGAAGAAACAGACAGGCGGTCGCGGTAAATTCGCCGATATTTATTTCGAGATCGGGCCGGCAGACGAAGAATGGCTAAAGGAAAATGAAGGGAAAGCCTTCCAGTTCGTCAACGATATCTTTGGCGGCTCCATTCCCAAGGAATTCATCCCTGCCATTTCGAAGGGCTTTGAGTCTTGTATGCCCAACGGGGTTCTCGCGGGTTACCCGATGACCAATTTGAAGGTCCGGATCTTTGACGGCAGCTACCATGACGTGGATTCCGATGCGATGAGCTTCGAGCTTTGCGCCAAGGGTGGTTTCCGGGAGGCTGGTCCCAAGGCGAAGCCGATCCTGCTGGAACCCGTCATGAAAGTGGAGGTGTTGACGCCCGATCAGTATATGGGTGATGTGACTGGTGACCTCAACCGTCGCCGGGGCATCCTCGAAGGGATGGACAGCCGGAATAATTTACAGGTTATCAAGGCCAAGGTTCCGCTGAGAGAGATGTTCGGCTATGTGACCGAACTGCGGTCCATGAGTTCCGGCCGGGCGACATCCACGATGGAGTTTTCGCACTATGCACCGGCGCCAAACAATATCGCCGAAGAGGTGATCGCCAAGGTGAAGGGCAAAAAGGTGAATGCTTAGTCGACGTCCAGATTAAAAAAGGATTAAAATACGGCCCCGCTACGTTTTCGTGGCGGGGTCTTCGTTTTTTGGATAGAGGCTTGCTTTTTAACCTTTACGATTTTAACCTTTAACGGCATTGGTTGTCCAATCCGTGAACTTAAAAACCAACATATGAAGAAGAAACTTGTAAAACTGGCATTTCTGTTCGCACTGGTAATGGGTGCAGGAGCGTTCACCAACACCGCTTCCGCCCAGATTTATGTATCGGTACGTCCTGTTTGGCATCCGGTAGAACGGCCGGTCGCTCCGAGCCCGCGTCACGTCTGGATCGACGAAGAGTGGGAAGCAAGGAACGGAACGTATGTTGCCGTTGGCGGTCACTGGGCCGAGCCACCCCATCCGGGCTGGATCTGGGTGTCTGGTCACTGGACTCATGAGGGCAGGGGTCATTATTGGCATCCCGGTCATTGGAGACGGCGCTAAGATCGATCGATTAATTACTTGAATGGAGCCCGGCAAGGATGCCGGGCTTTTTTTTGCTCCCTTCAATGCTTATTTTCGCCATCCCAAAAAAGCAACCATGGTATTATTCAGAAGTATCGGCGTTTGTCTTATCGTTTTTGTCGGAATCCTCGCTGACATTAGCCCCCTGCAGGCGCAACCGGGTTCCACCTTACTCAAATGGTCAAAAGACGGCAGTTCCTATTGGGAAGCTAAAGGAGGGAATATTGTCCAGGTCGCCATTCCGGACGACCGGGAGACGGTAGTGGTTGCAAGGGAACGGTTGATTCCAGCGGGAGCTGCCCAAGCATTGACCATCCGGAATTTTGCTTTTTCGGAGGATGGAAAAAAAGTATTGATCTATACCAATGCGCAGCGGGTCTGGCGCTATGATACCCGTGGGGATTACTGGGTCCTGGATCTGGGTTCATGGCAATTGACCCAGATTGGAAAAGACAAACCTGCCGCCTCCCTTCAATTTGCGAAGTTTTCACCGGATGGCGCGCGGGTCGCCTATGTTAGCGAGCACAATATCTATGTCGAGGACCTTGGCACCGGTCAGGCGAGGTGCCTGACTTCCACCAATGGGACCCGAAAGCTCATCAACGGGACTTTTGATTGGGTCTATGAAGAAGAATTGGATTGCAGGGACGGGTTCCGCTGGAGTCCGGATGGCCGCCATATCGCCTACTGGCAGATCGATGCCAACCAGGTAAAAGATTACCTGATGCTAAATACGACCGACTCGACATATCCATTCGTCGTGCCGGTGGAATACCCGGTCGCCGGCGAGGCCCCTTCGCCGTATAAGATTGGGGTGATCGATGTCACTTCGGGAACGAACTTGTGGATGAATATCCCCGGTGATCCGCATGCGACTTATCTCCCGCGGATGGAATGGGCGGCCAATTCAACCCAGTTGATCCTGCAACAATTGAACCATCGGCAAAATGAGAGCAAGCTGCTGCTGAGCGATATTGCCACGGGGGTGACTTCGCCAATCTATGACGAGACGGACAGTGCATATATCGAATGCAAAGACGCATGGCAGGATGGGATCATCGGGGGTTGGGACTGGATCAAAGGTGGGGCAGCATTCCTTTGGGTAACGGAGAAGGATGGCTGGCGGCATATCTATGTCGTGAGCCGGAATGGGAAACAGGAGACGTTGATCACGAAGGGGGACTACGATATTGCACGGATAAAGCTGGTGGATGAAAAAAGCGGGTATGTGTATTTCATGGCCTCGCCGGAGAATGCGACGCAGCTTTATTTATACCGGGTCCGGCTGGATGGAAATGGGAAACTGGAAAAGATGACGCCTGCTCCCCAGACAGGAACGCATGAATATGATATATGTCCGACCGGGCGATATGCGTTGCACACCTGGAGCAATGCCAATACCCCGGAGCAACAGGAATGGGTAGATCTTCCGGAGCATAAAATCCTGGCAAAAGCGACAGATGAGGATGCGAATATCCGGTTGCCGTCAAGGAAGGTTGAATTTTTTAAAGTGCGGACCCGGGACGGTGTAGAGATGGATGGCTGGATGGTGAAGCCAACCCCGTTTGACAGCACGAAGAAATATCCGGTTGTCTTTTACGTCTATGGAGAACCTGCAGCTCAAACGGTTACCGATCAATCCGGAACCGGAAACAATTTCCTCTACAATGGGGACATGTCCCGGGACGGTTATATCTATATGAGCGTCGAGAACAGGGGTACACCGGCGTTGAAAGGAAGGGCCTGGCGCAAGTCCATCTACCGCCGGATCGGCAGGATCAATATCCGGGATCAGGCGATGGCGGCGACCGAGATCCTGAAATGGCCCTTTGTGGACAGCAGCCGGGTGGCAGTGTGGGGATGGAGCGGAGGCGGCTCCAGCACACTAAACCTGCTTTTCCAGTACCCGCAGTTATACAAGACCGGGATTGCAATTGCGGCGGTGGGAAATCAGCTGAGCTATGACAACCTGTACCAGGAGCGGTATATGGGATTACCGCAAGATGATCGCGGGGACTTCGAAGCCGGAAGCCCGATCACCTATGCAAAAAATTTGCGGGGCAATCTTCTGTATATTCATGGGACGGGCGATGACAATGTACATTATCAGAACGCGGAGCGGCTCCTGAATGCGCTGATAAAGTATGGGAAGCTATTCCAGTTCATGAGTTATCCGAACAGGTCGCATGGGATCTTCGAGGGTGACGGGACACGGGAACATCTAAATCTGTTGTATACGGATTATCTCCGGACTCACTGCCCTGGCGGAGGGCGATGAAGGATCTCAGGGGACAGTATTATAAATGTCGAGCGCTTTGAACAGGTGTTTTCTGATGTTAAAAATGGGAATAAATCCGCTCAACGCCATTGCCGACCCTACATAGACCAACGGAGAAATCCCGTAATGGGGGAGAGTGGGGGCCGGGGCATTCGGGTTAGTCATGCTGTTCGCATACCACGCTGCAGATTCCTTTTGAAACGTATTGTAAGCCTCGGTGTTCCGCTGGTGAGTAATGATAAAGCCGGCAACCGCCGTTCCGGCACCGGCGGCCATAAGTCCGATACTGATGTAAAGATTTGTACCGGCGACCTTCAATTCTGCAAGGCTGGAGGTGTTATCGGCCATCGCGCCGCGAAGGTTCCCAATCGAAACCCGCTCGATGTCCCCGTCCGGACCCTTGCGGAAGAACCACGCCGTTTGCCTGCTCGTAACCGTCGTTGAAGTCTGAGGCACGTCCGGCCCGGAGGACAACCAGGTCGTCTCGGTTTCATAGTAACATTTCGAGTAAAGGGAGATGCGGTGGCCTTCGTTTTGGAGCCGGAAGGCGTCATACTGACCGTCGATATGCCCAACGGCAAAATTGCCGTCCCAGCCTTTAAAGTCCCTGACTTGCCCAAGGGGAATGCGGCGGTTGCTGTCCAGGGCAAGGTATTTTCCGCGGGTAAAGGAGTTGACAAGTCTGACTTTGTTGCTGTAAATGGTGCTTCCATTCAGAAGGTGTACATAGTAAAGGGAGTCCTGGCTAATACCGGACAGTGCCAAAAGAGTAGTTAGGCTGAAGGTGATAAGGAGGGCGCGCATGGTTTTAATTCGGTTTTAATGGTTTGTTAATCAGTTTTTTATGTGGCAACTCGATCTGGGATAGAAGATAGGGCGAACCGATTAAAAATGGGGTTAAAGCATTGCTGATGGTCATTAGACGGGACCACAGGCGGCCGAAACGGGCAGGCGGCGGGCAGGGCGATCGCCGGTCGGCGAAGGCGGGACGGCGATTTGGCGTAAAAAAAAGCCCCAATTCTTTGGGTAATAATCGATAGAATACATACCTTTGCATCCCCATCGAAAAATGGGGATTTGGCCTATGTCTCAACGAATCAGAATCAAATTGCAGTCATACGATCATAATCTGGTGGATAAATCCGCTGAAAAGATCGTTAAGACCGTCCGTAGCACCGGCGCGGTGGTCACGGGTCCTATTCCCCTGCCTACGCGTAAGAAGATTTTCACGGTACTTCGTTCGCCGCACGTCAATAAGAAGGCTCGTGAGCAGTTCCAGCTGCATACCCACAAGCGGTTGCTGGATATCTATACTTCCTCTTCGAGGACGGTAGATGCGCTGTCGAAGCTTGACCTGCCGTCAGGTGTGGACGTTGAAATTAAGGCATAGCAGTGGGGCGGAGGCCCGTAGTTCTTTCAAATCTATCTATGAACTTCCGATCTCGCGGTATGCAAGGTCGGGACAAAATAGCGCTGGATTAAATAGTCAAATTTGCCCGGATGCTGCAATGCTCCGGACGATAAATATGAACAAGCCATTCAGGGTTTGTTTACTGCCGGTACTTCTGGCTTCCGGGATCTGCGAGAGGCAGACGAAGGAAGACGAAAAGAAAAGGTCGGCTGCAAACGAGGGATTGAAGCTGTAGATCGATGCTGCTAAAGCCAAGCAGTATGTCTGCGCTCACGTCTCATACCCGATGGTATAAACTTTAAAGAAATGAAAGGTATTATTGGAAAAAAAATCGGGATGACCAGCATCTTCAGTCCTGATGGCAAGCAAACAGCCGTCACGATCATCGAGGCCGGTCCCTGTGTGGTCACACAGGTCAAGACAAAAGAGACGGATGGCTACACCTCCCTTCAGTTGGCGTTCGGCGACAAGAAAGACAAACACACTACCGCAGCAGAAAAGAATCACTTCGCCAAGTCCGGCGCTTCTCCCAAAAGATTCTTAAAAGAATTTCGCAATTTTTCCATAGAAAAGAATTTAGGTGAATCGATTACCGTGGACATCTTCTCCGAAGGTGACAAGGTCGAGGTGGTAGGCACTTCGAAAGGTAAAGGTTTTCAGGGCGTTGTAAAGCGTCACGGGTTCCATGGTGTTGGCGGGCAGTCGCATGGTCAGCATGACCGGTCACGCGCGCCTGGTTCGCTGGGTAACTCGTCTGATGCATCCCGTGTCATGAAAGGGGTAAGAATGGCTGGCCGGATGGGCGGCGATCGGGTGAAGATGAAGAGCCTGAAAGTTGTGAAG
>Ga0206895_1270_pt1 | contig 11484 bp, 11 predicted proteins | sample Alteio_BWOrgHeat_51_FD_152967 | JGI IMG/M metagenome (GOLD analysis project Ga0206895, IMG submission 152967) | Enriched cells from forest soil in Barre Woods Harvard Forest LTER site, Petersham, Massachusetts, United States -... | ecosystem: Environmental > Terrestrial > Soil > Temperate forest >...
TGGGGCTGGCGTGCCTGGTGGCGCTGGTATGGCTGAATATTATTTTATCCCTCATTTATTTCTTAATTCTTGGGCTGGCCTATATTTGGTTCATCTTTTTTGTTAAACGGGGTACATATGAGCAACCGGGTAGAAATCGCTGATCTGCTTCATCAGCTGGAGCTGGCGGGGACGGAGAAGGTCAAGCTGGCGATCACGGATATTGACGGGGTTTTGCGGGGGAAGGTGGTCGGGTTTGATAAGTTCAAGTCCATTGCGGAAAAAGGATTTGGTTTTTGTGATGTGGTCTTTGGCTGGGATGCCGGGGATCAGGCGTATGACAATGGGGAATTTACCGGATGGCATACCGGGTACCCCGATGCGCCGGCGGTGGTCGATGTAGGGACCATGCGAAGAGTCCCGTGGGAGGATGGGCTGCCTTTTTTTCTGGCTGATTTCGGAACGTTACCGGTTTGTCCACGAGGATTGTTGAAGAAGGTGGTGCAACAGTCAGGGGAGGAGGGATACACGGCTTATTTTTCACAGGAATTTGAGTGGTTCAATTTCATTGCGGCATCAGATGATCCGGCGCGTCGGACGTTTGACACGTTGAAACCGATGACGCAGGGGATGTTTGGATATTCGATCCTTCGGGCTTCGCAGCGCAGCGAATACTTTCATTCTTTATTTGATGAGTTAAAGAAATTCGGGGTACCGTTGGAGGGGTTGCATACCGAGACGGGTCCCGGGGTATATGAAGCGGCGATCCTTTATTCGGAGGTCCTCGAGGCGGCGGACCGCGCGGTGCTGTTCAAGTCCGGGGTAAAGGAGATCGGGTCGCGGCATGGGGTGTTGCCTACATTTATGGCCAAGGTCAGTGAGAACTTGCCTGGCTGTAGCGGGCATGTTCACCAAAGTCTTTGGAGGGAAGGGGTCAATTTATTCCATGACCCATCGGCTTCTTCCGGGATGAGCGGGCTGATGGAAAGTTATATGGCCGGGCAGTTGTATTGTCTTCCGCATATTTTACCCATGGTGGCGCCAACGGTGAACAGTTATAAACGACTGGTGGAAGGGGCGTGGGCGCCGACTACGCTGACCTGGGCGGTGGACAACCGAACGACGGCGTTGCGGGCATTACCCGGGGGACCTGTGTCGACCCGACTGGAGACGAGGGTCGTTGGTTCGGATGCCAATCCCTATCTGGCAATGGCGGCTTGTCTGGCGGCGGGTCTTTATGGGGTACGTCAGCAAATGAAGCTTACGGCACCGGCGACGAAGGGTAGCGGTTATGCGGATAAGCGCAATGGGGTCTTGCCGCGCAATTTATGGGACGCTACGCAGGCGATGAAGGAATCGCCGCTGGCGCGGGAGCTCTTTGGTGAGGCGTTCGTCGATCATTTTGTAAGAACGCGTGAATGGGAGTGGCGGCAATTCGCGCAGGTAGTCACGGACTGGGAATTCAAACGATATTTTGAGATTATTTAAGAAATTCGCCGCTGCGTAGCGGCGGCGTGGACAAGTATATGACAGATTTCTCGACGATAAGGCAGTATAATTTTCCGACGGTGATCCGGTTTGGGGCCGGCGCGATTGCAGAGTTGCCAGGGCATCTGGCGGCTAATGGGTTAACGCGGCCGCTGCTCGTAACAGATCCGATGGTGGCGCAGCTGGGATTTTTCAAAGAGATCAGGCGGGCATTGGAGTTAAAGGGTATTTCGGTGGAAGTGTTTTCGGACATCCATAAAAACCCGGTTAAATCGGACGTCCTCAAGGGCGGCGAGGCGTTTTTGGGTGCGGAGCGGGACAGTGTGGTGGGAATTGGCGGTGGAGCGGCTATGGATGTGGCGAGGGCGGTGGTATTGCGAATTCATCATCACCGTGACCTTTTTGATTACGATGATCTGATCGGTGGCGATCAATATGTAACGGAGGAGGTCCCTTACTTCATTACGGTGCCGACTACGGCGGGGACGGGAAGCGAGGTGGGGCGGAGTGCGATCATTTCCGAAGACGACACCCACCGGAAGCGCATCTTGTTCTCGCCAAAACTGCTGGCTCGGATTGTCTTTGCAGACCCCCTGCTCACGATGGAGTTACCGCCGTTCGTAACGGCGGCTACAGGGATGGATGCCCTGACTCATAATCTTGAAGCCTATCTGGCCAAGATGTGGCATCCTATGTGTGAAGGGATTGCCCTTGAGGGTGCCGCGTTGATCAACGGATCCCTTGCGCAGGCAGTCAACCGTCCGGACCTCGATTCGAGGAGCAGAATGCTTCTTGGCTCCCTGATGGGGGCGGTGGCTTTCCAGAAAGGGCTTGGGGTGGTGCATTCGCTGGCGCATCCGCTGTCCTCTTTGCTGGATACGCATCATGGGTTGGCGAATGCGGTGAATTTGCCTTATGGGATGCGGTTCAATATCGCCGGTAGCGAAGAGAAGTTTGGGCGGATCGCGCACGTGATGGGGGTTTCCGGTGGAGGCGACGCCGTGGTGGAACGATTGTTTGAGTTTAATCGAGAGGTTGGCCTACCGACGCAGTTGCGGGATATCGGAGTTCGTGAGGAGCATATCGGGACGTTGGCCGATCTGGCGTTTGCGGATTTTGCTCATCCGAATAATCCGAAGCCCGTAAGCCGGGAGGACTTTGAAAAATTGTATACGGAGGCGTTATGATAAGGATAGGTTTGACCGATACGGGTACCGAATGGAAACATCAGAACTATGTGCGATGGATTACCGCCAATGACCAGTTCCAGGTGGTGCGACTGTCGGCCGCGCTTGGCAATTTTAATGAGGCCGCAAGTTGTGATGGATTGGTCCTTTCGGGGGGTATCGACATCGATCCTGGGCTGTATGGCAGGAGCTACGAATATAAGCGATCCCCCGTTGGTGGTTGGGAGAAAGACCGCGATCTTTTCGAGCAGGCGGTGCTTCGGATGGCCTGGGAACGCGAGTTACCTGTGCTGGGGGTCTGCCGGGGGATGCAATTGATCAATGTGACATTGAAGGGCAGCCTGGTACAAGATCTGGGGATATCCGGGGATGCGGTACATGAGGCGAACGCGGGGATTGACAAACAGCATAATGTCCGAATTGAAGAAGGCAGTCTGTTGGCGGAGGTGGCGGGGCATTTTTCCGGAGAGGTAAACAGTGCACACCATCAGGCGATCGATCGGCTGGGGGAGGGGTTGAGGGTGAACTGTCATGCGGAGGATGGGACCATCGAGGGGGTTGAATGGGTGAAGCCCGCGGGGCGGCCGTTTTTGCTGGCGGTACAGTGGCATCCGGAGCGGATGCTGGCGAATGGGTTTGAGGATGAGTTTAAAAAGACATTTAAGGGACTCCATATCGTTAATCTGGAACACGAAGCGCTTGGGATACCCGGTAAGAAATACCCGCTGAGCATGGGCATCAAGGAATCCCGTTATGAAATCGTCCTGCTCACCGACGCGGACTGTATGCCGGCCAGCGAATTCTGGATGCAAAAAATGCAGGACGGTTATCGCGACGGCACAGAGGTGGTGCTGGGCTATAGCCCTTACAAAAAGGGCCCCGGCTTCCTCAACAAGCTGATCCGGTTCGATACCTTCCATACCGCCCTGCAATACCTCTCCTATGCACTTGCCGGCATTCCCTATATGGGCGTTGGCCGCAATCTCTCCTACAAGAAGGCCATATTCCTGCGCAATAAAGGGTTCTCTGCCATCAACCATGTACCAGGCGGCGACGACGATCTGTTCATAAATAAGGTAGCTACAGATTCCAACACCGCGATCGTCATAGACCCCGACACGTTTATGGTCTCGGAGCCCAAAAAGACCTTTAATGAATGGTTCCGCCAAAAATCCCGCCATTACGCTACCGCCAAATACTACAAACCCCGGCACAAATTTCTGCTGAGCCTCTACGCAGGCACCTATTTCCTGTTCTATCCCCTGCTCATCGTCAGCCTTTTCTTCGACTGGAAACTGGTCCTGGCCGTCTTCCTCCTCCGACTGATCGTACAAGGCGTCATCTTCAAAAAGACCATGCGCCGCCTGGGCGAAGACGACCTCTTCCCCTGGTGGTGGCTGCTTGACATCTGGATGTTTCCCTATTATATTATCTTTTCCTCCGTGATATGGAAAAAGCCCCGGGCCAGCTGGAAATAGTCCTGCAATACTTCGACGAATTCACGGTTGACCAGATCCGGCAGTTTACTGCCCTGGGTGATCTCTATAAAGATTGGAACGGAAAAATAAACGTTATCTCACGGAAAGATATCGATAGCCTCTATGAAAAACATATTCTCCATTCCCTCGCTATCGCCGCGGCCTTCGAATTTCAACCGGCCATGGAAGTGATAGATATCGGCACCGGCGGCGGCTTTCCGGGCATCCCGCTGGCCATCTTCTTCCCTCAGACAAAATTCCATCTCGTCGACAGCATCGGCAAAAAGATAAAAGTCGTTGATGCTATCGTTTCAGCAACCGGCCTGACTAACGTCACCACCGCCCATGGCCGCGCTGAAGATATAAAAGGCCGCAAATTCGACGTCGCCGTCTCCCGCGCCGTCGCCCCGCTCAAAGACCTATGGACCTGGTCCCGCCCGCTCCTGCGTAAGTCCCAACATACCCCCTCAGGGTTAATATGCCAAAAAGGCGGCGACCTCGCCGCTGAAATCTCCGAATCTGGCCTTCACCCACGCATTATTGAAATAAATCAACTTTTCGACCGGGAATATTTTCGCGAAAAATACCTGCTACAGGTTCCTTATTGAAAAATCTCGCCCAAACCACCCACAAACCTCAAAAACTACCACAAAATGGTATTTCCAATATCACAAAGCATCGGACCTTTACACCATGACTATTACTGTATGTATCGTCGATGACAACAAGGACATCCGCTCTGCCCTCGAACAGATCATCCTGATGGCAGAAGGATACACCCTGGCAGGTTCTTTCGCCGACGCTGAATCAGCCCTGCAAAAGATCCCCGCTCTCCAGCCAAACGTGGTCCTCATGGACATCAATCTGGGCGACGGCGAAAGCGGTATCGACTGCGTCCGCCAGCTAAAACCGCAACACCCCGAGATCCTGTTTATGATGTGCACGATCTATGAAGAGGACGAGAAGATCTTTGAAGCCCTCAAGGCAGGCGCCAATGGCTACATCCTGAAGAAAACCGCCCCCGGCAAACTACTCGATGCCCTCCGCGAATTATACGAAGGCGGCGCCCCCATGAGCAGCCAAATCGCCCGTAAGGTCGTTAATGCCTTCCAGGCTAAGTCGGCCGATACGCCCGACACGAACCCCGCTGTAAGGACGATCAGCATTCTTTCAAACCGGGAAAACGAGATCCTCGAGCTCCTCGCCCGCGGCATGCTATACAAAGAGATCGCCGCAAGACTTTTCATCAGCCAGGAGACTGTGCGTAAACACGTCTATCATATCTATGAAAAGATGCACGTCAACAATCGCGTCGAGGCAATCAATAAATTCTACGGCCGTTAGCTAACTTCCACCGGTGGCATCAAGGCGCCCCGGGCACAACCGGAATTTCAAGTTTATTGTTTTCCCGATCTACATCCGCCATTCGCTGCGTTGGGTCGATCTCGATCGTTTTAATATCCAGCAAGCGATGCTTCAGCTCGAATGTATAAGTAGGGCTCGTCCACTTCCAGGGCTCAAACACCGTCCTCGGTATGCTGGGATCCTCAACGGCTTTAGCCCCAAACTGTAAATATTGAGGAATATACGCCAACTCCTTGCTGCCATCCTTATACGTGACCATGACATCAATTGGCATCGGCATGTGACCGACCATTCGCAGCCGGATATCCGATTTTCCGTCCTGCTCCCACAGGCTGTCGATCTTGTAGTCGATCGTCTTCGTCGTATTTACCCAGTACTCCTTAAACCAGTCCAGTTGCATGCCGCTCACCTTCTGCGCCACAACCACGAAGTCATTCACGTTCGGATGCTTGAACCTCCACAATCGGTAGTACTCCAGCAGTATCTTGTCCCGCACCGCCGCCCCGGTGATATATCCCAGCTGCTCGAGGAACATCTCCCCCTTTGAATAGCTGGCTATACTATAGGCGAAATTGGTATTGAAGTGGTCGGCATGCGTAGTCAGCGGTTCCTCATACCCGCTCTTCGCCAGCACGAAATAGGAATTGTAGGCAGAGGCATGATTGACCGGAAGCTGCGTCTTCTCTCTTTCCACAATCTGCTGCAAATTCACATTTCCCGGATCACGTTTTAGCCGTTGTTCATAGTAATAGGCAGAGATCCGCGCCGCCGCATAGCTGGTGAACCCTTCATCCATCCAGGCGTACTCCGATTCATTCGTTCCCATCATCCCCTGGTACCAGCTGTGCATCCATTCATGAAATGCCGTCCCGACACTCGGACCGTTGATCAGCGTGCTCATCGGATACTCCATTCCTCCATCGCCGCCATGCACAAACGAATATTGCTTCCAGGGATACGGCCCAAATGTCTTCTCGATAAAAGGTAATACAAGGACCGCCGCATCCGCCAGGTTATTCCATGCCGTATCAACATGCGGATCATGATCTTTATTCTTATAGATAACATTTATTACCCGCCCCTCAGATACCCTCCGGACCAGATGCCTGAACTCCGGGTCGGCCGCCCACATGAAATCATGGACGTTCGGCGCGACAAAATGCCAGACCATGTCATCACCCGCCGGTCGCACAACGTTTACCCCAGGCGCCTCATAACCATATCCCACCTGCGCGGCATTGACCAGATAACCCGTGCCGCCCAGCAAATAGCTCTTGTCAATACTGATCGTTACATCATAGTCACCCCATACGCCATAAAACTCCCTCGCCACATACGGCGTCGGGTGCCACCCTTCGTAGTCGTATTCACACATTTTCGGATACCACTGGCTCATCGAGTACCGGACACCCGTCTGCGGATTGTCGCGGCCGCTTCGCCGGATCTGCAACGGCACCTGCGCCTCAAACTTCATCTGGAATACAACGGTGGAGTGCGGCAGGATGGGCTTGCTTAGCTTGACCTGCAGGATCGTCTCATCCACCGTATAGTCCTGCGGCACCCCATTCATCGTCAGCGACAGCACCTTTTGATAGCCGATCTCATCCGGCTTCAGGTTGAGGATCCGGTCACGTACCCGGCCATCCCAGTCTTGCTGTTCACCTCCGCGGCGCCCGCTGCTATAGGTGATCTTTCCCAGCTCCCGGCTGCGGGTATCCATCATACTGCCGGGCTGAAAAGCATTCCAATACAGGTGATAAAAGACGTGGTCCAGGGTGTCGGGGGAATTGTTCGTGTACGCAAGCGACTGAGTTCCCGCAAACTGATTGGTGTGCACATCCATCGACACATTCATCGTGTATTTGACGCGCTGCTGCCAGCAGTCCGGCTGCGCTGACGCCGGCCCAACAAGGCTAAACGCCAGCCCGGAAAGAATGAAATATTTTATCATAGTTCTTACTTATAAAGCCGCATTCTCCTTGATCAGCCGCCCCTTGTCATTGAACAGCAGGTTCTTTTTCTGGAACGAACTCTTCTCCACCTGGACCGCATACTGTGTCACACTACCTGGAAGATAAAGCACCTGCACGGTGGATACCGTCCATTCACCGTCGGCATACAAACTCTTCGAGAAGCCATCCTGCACCTCAGGCGGCAGACTGGTCTGCGCGATCTTCTTCATCGCCGACTGCCATTCCCCCGTGTTTTTGAACTTCGCCGTCAGCGCATCCGCATCCAGATAAAAGCCGACTTGCCAATAGCTCAACTTGTCCGACCAGCTCACCTGCTTTGCATTCGGATAATGTGTCTTAAAGGAATCGGTGACCGCGGAGGGCAGCGTCCTGAGCTGCGCCCGAACCGGCATATACATCACCAACAATCCACCCAATAGCAGGCAATAAAATACGATCTTCTTCATATCGATGTGTTTTAAGGTTAATACGAAATTAGTCCTCGTCCGTCACCTTCCGCCTTGCCGGCGCACCCTCCACCACCAAAACGATCTCCCCCTTTACCCCCTTCTCCTTAAAGTACGCGCAAACCGCCTTCAACGAACCCCGCCTATTCTCCTCGAACACCTTCGTCAACTCCCGGCTCACACAACAATTTCGCTCCTCGCCAAAATACTCCATCATCTCCGTCATCGTCTTTACCAGCCGGAGCGGCGACTCGTAAAAAACCATGGTCCGCTCCTCCACCGCCAATTGGCGAAGCACCGTCTGTCGCCCTTTCTTTGGTGGGAGGAAACCTTCGAACACAAACCGGTTCATCGGCAAACCGCTGTCGACAAGCGCCGGAATTAATGCCGTCGCTCCCGGCAGACATTCCACCCCGATCCCGAGCCGGATACACTCCCGGACCAGTAAAAACGCCGGATCCGATACCCCTGGAGTCCCCGCATCGGTGATCAGCGCCATCTTTTTCCCCTGTAGCAACTGGTCAGCCAAATGGTGCAGGATTTTGTGTTCGTTATGCTGATGATACGGCGAAAGCGGTTTGATGATCTGATAATGATTCAACAAACGTGCAGAATTCCGGGTATCCTCCGCAAGGATCAGATCCACCTTCTTCAACACCTCCAAAGCCCTAAGCGTAATATCTTGCAGGTTACCAATGGGAGAAGGAACAATATAAAGCAAAACAATATATTAGTTTACAGATATCTCGAAGTACTCCATGACCGGATTGGCCAGCAGCTTGCGCCCGGCCTCTTCCGCCACCTGCCGCGCTTCATCCGCCGAATTCGCCTCGATCTGCAGGTAAATGCTCTTCCCGATCCGCACATCCTGGACATTCCGTAGCCCCAAACTCTGAAGCCCGCCCATTACAGCCTTCCCTTGCGGATCCAGCAACTCCTTCAGCGGCATAACTTTTACCTGCACCGAGTAATTCATGCTTCTTTATTTTTGAAGGCCAAAGATACAATAATGTAAACAACGAACACCACCGGCACCGCCAGCCATCCAAGGAAGATTGCCGCTATCACTGCCATCACCAGCAGGACTATCGCGGGCATATTGTTCCGAATAGAAAAATTGTTAAATTTCAACGCCATCAACGGAAGTCTGCTGATCATCAGCCACGCCACCACCACGATCAACCCATACAATACCCACTTATTCTGTAACGCAGCCCTCACCATATCGCTATGTGAATACCACCCGATCAATGGCAGCGACGCGATCAGTAAACCCGCCGCGGGGGTGGGAACACCCTTGAATCCATATTGCTGCGCATCGTCGATGTTGAAACGCGCCAACCGATAAGCCGCCGCACATGGGATCAACAGAGCCGGCAACAGCCAACCCATCGCTACATCCAACCCATTTGGTTGCGCCGCCCAACTCATGCGCAATAACTGATACAGGATCATCCCCGGCGCCACCCCAAAACTGACCACATCGGCCAGCGAATCCAACTCCCTCCCCAACGGACTCGTCGCCTTGAATAGCCGTGCCACCAACCCATCCAGGAAATCCACCAGCGCCGCCAATCCGATAAAAAGGGAAGCTATCTGTGTCCGCTCCGGCGTATCGATGAGTTGTGTCCCATCCGACGCTTCCAGCGCCACGATACCATTTTGCAAGATGAGGATGACCGCAATACAGCCAAATAACAAATTCAGCAACGTGAACAGGTTAGGAATAATTTTCATTCGTGAAAATTAGTATTTTATTTCGTTAATAACGCTCCCGGCTCATCGATTCATAATTCCTTCGATCTCTTCCGTCGTAATTGGGACCTTATCCATCAGGTCGATATTCCCCGCCGCCTTTATCCAAACATTATTCTCTATCCGGATACCCAACTGCTCTTCCGCAATATAGACTCCCGGCTCGACCGTTAATAGCATCCCCTCCCCCAACGGCTCATTCCGCGGGCCGAGGTCATGCACATCGATCCCTAAATGATGCGACACCCCATGATACATATATTTCATATATGCCGGGCTGTCCGGCGTCTGATCCCTGACTTCAGCGGCCGTAAGGAGCCCGATCCCTATGAAAACCTCCGTTGCCTGCTCGCCCATCTTTTTGTGATAATCGGCCAGACTGATCCCGGGCTTTAACAGCCCTTTCGCATGCCGGTGAAGCGCCAGCACCGCGTCATAAACTTCCTTCTGTCGCGCCGTGAACCGGCCATTTACCGGCACCGTCCTTGTCATGTCGGCATTATATCCCCCATAAGAGGCGCCGAAATCCATCAACACCAATTCCCCACCCCGACATTCGCCGTTATTGGAAATATAGTGCAGCGTCCTGGCCCGGTCACCGGAAGCAATAATGCTTTCATACGCGGGGCCCGTCGACCGCCGCGAAAGGAATCCCCGCCAGATCTCTGCCTCGACCTCATATTCCATGACGCCGGGCCGGATCAACGCTAACAAATGCCTGAACACCGCCCCGGTAATATCAACTGCCTCCTGCATCAGCGACACCTCCCGCGCCGTCTTGACCGCGCGAAGCCCCCGAAGAATGCGGGCCGAACGCCGGTATGAATGTAAAGGGAACCGCTCCTTTATCTCCTGGATATACCGGTACTGCCGCGTGATCAGTGGCCCGCTCCGCCGATCATTCTCGTTAGACCCGAGATAAATATGATCCGCCAGATATACCCATTGCTGTAAAAGCGGATCGAGATTCTCCAGCCATACCACCGTAGCGATGCCCGAGATTTTCCTGGCCTCCTCCGCACGAAGCCGCCGCCCATCCCATTTCTCCTTTAACTCATTTGGCTTTGCCAGGATCAATACTTCCCGGTACCGCGGATCCGGATGCTCAGGAAATAAAATGACCATGCTGTCTTCCTGTACAATCCCCGATAACCAGAAAAGATCGCTGTTCTGCCGGAACGGATAGTACGCATCCCCATTGGATGGCATTTCATCGTTACTGACAAAAATCGCGATGGCCCCAGGCTCGAGCGCAGCAGCAAACCGGGCCCGGTTCTCTGTGAACAATTCAGGGATTTCAGGATAATATTTCATTGGCCGCCAAATTTATTGAATGATTATCAATTGGGCATTTTATTCCGACGCCATCAAACTAACGTTCGTTAGCCATTAGTCATATTTCAACTAACCGGGTCCATAATTTGATAATATCAAATTTGACCTTTCTTTAGCGGCTTGCTAATGAAAAAAATAATTTTAGCTTTGCGGAAACAAACGATTGCTCATATGTCAGCGCCTGTCATTGCACTCCCGACGGACAGCCTTGTCCGTCTCGGTTTGCGTATCTCCGATACCATCCACTACCAACTACCGCCGGACGAACTCGCCCGGCATTGCCTTCGACGAAATGAAGCGGTGCTGGGTGATACCGGTGCATTGGTTATCCGTACAGGCGCTTTCACCGGTCGCAGCCCCAAAGACCGCTACATCGTAAAAGACGAGATCACCTCGGGCTCCGTCCACTGGAACGACTTTAACCAACCCATCGACCCCGCACATTTTCATCGGGTTTTCACCGCCGTCACGTCCTGGC
>Ga0206895_1271_pt1 | contig 11450 bp, 14 predicted proteins | sample Alteio_BWOrgHeat_51_FD_152967 | JGI IMG/M metagenome (GOLD analysis project Ga0206895, IMG submission 152967) | Enriched cells from forest soil in Barre Woods Harvard Forest LTER site, Petersham, Massachusetts, United States -... | ecosystem: Environmental > Terrestrial > Soil > Temperate forest >...
TGATCGCCAGTAAATTGACACAAAAGAGGTGGTTGGAAGCGGCTCACTTCGCCGCGGATTTCCTGTATGAGGAGCTTTTTGCGGTCAAACCGTAGCGCGGGAATCCAGGCGGTACGACCACGCCACATACCGGCCGTGATGCGCCAGTGAGATGGGAATATCGAGCAGGTCATCCCCATCCCATACCTCCGGCGGCCCGTCCGGCGATTTGACGATCCTAAGATCAGAGCCGGGGACATCTCCGGACAACGACTCCAGCGCATATACCCTGACCCAACCCGACTGATTGACGCCCGCCGCATCGTCGATGGCCCGCACACCCCATCGCACGGCACAAAATTCCCTCTCTTCGCTGACCACCGTCATGATGGTCCCGTCCCGGAAGAATGAGCGCGAATACAGCGTTAACAGCCCATACCGGACGATGCCTTCAAAATATCCATCCCGGAAGTTCACGCTGCCCACCGGGATCTTCAACGGAGCAAAAACCAACCGGCGATCCGACCGGCTCACATATTTATAAACGGATTCCTTGATCGACCATAGTAACCAAACAAATGAAGAAAAGTCGGGCACCACACCGACGGCCCGATCGCATTGACTTCCCACCAACTCCTCATACAGTGCAACCTCCCCGGGAATAAGGATACGGGAATGGAAACGTACCTGGCAAGTGCGCTCCGCATCCGTCATCGCCAACACTACAATATCATTACCGGTACTTAACATCGCTGGTGATATTTTCCGGATTATGCTATTTTCTCGGAGATCGCATTGATACAATCACCCACCGTAATGATCTTCTCTGCCGAATCAAAGTCTATTTCAATACTATATTTTGCTTCCGCGTCAATAATAATGTCAACCAGGTTAGCTGAATTGATCTTTAAGTCCTTAACAAGGCTGGTATGCTCATCGATATTCTCCAGCAACTCTTTATTTTCAGTGTAGGGATATAATACCTTCTTAAGCTCTTCCAGGATTGCTCGTCTCTCCATTTTAGTTATATTTTGAAAAAATTAGACACGCATTCACATCTCCGAAGCCAAAATTCGCCTTTGCCACTGTCCTGATTTCCTTTTCCATCGCTTTCACCGGCAGACAACCCGGATCGATCTGGCGTAAAATCTCGGGATTGGGATCCTCCAGGTTGATATTGGGGTGGACGAACTGATGTACGATCTGCAAAACCGCCGCCACCGATTCAATCGACCCTGCCGCACTCAGCGAATGCCCGATCATAGATTTTAACGAATTGACCGGCGGGAAATTACGACCATTTCTATCAAGTGCCAAGCACCAGTTCTGAATTTCCATCGTGTCGGCAGCCGTGGCCGTCAGGTGGCCGCTGATAAGGTCGATGGCCTGCGGTTCGATGCCGGCATCCGTGACAGCATCCTTGATACACCGGATCACGCCGGGCGAGGCAGGGGCAGTCATAGACCCGCCGTTGCGCTGACCTCCCGAATTGCAGGCGCCACCCAATACTTCCGCATAGATCCGGGCGCCACGCCCGAGGGCGTAGTCAAGGTCTTCCAATATCAGCGCCCCTGCTCCCGAGCCAGGGACAAATCCCGCCGCAGTCTGACTCATCGGCCGGGACGCTTTTTCCGGCATGCCATTGAATTTTCGGGATAAGATGCGCATCGAATCGAATGCCCCGTATATATACGGATCAACATGCTCGCTGCTTCCCACCACCATCCGCTTGGCCGTCCCCTGCCGGATATATTCAAACCCCATCAAAATGGCCTGGGTACCCGTAGCACAAGCGGCCGAAGTGGCGATGATCCGGTTGCCGAGCCCCAACCTCCCTGAGATATAAGCAGTTATACTGCTGTTCATCATTTGCTCGATCACCCTTGAACCCAACTTCTTGGCCTCGCAGGCATCTACCCGGTTGAAGATCTTTTTGACGACCTCACAGTCGGAAACACTACTGCCAAACACACAACCCGTATCCCAGATCGTCTCCTTGCCGCCGACCGCATTTCCGGCGTCCGTCCAGGCGTCCAATGCCGCCATGATGCCATACCCTAGGGCTAGACCCTGGAGGCCGTGAAAGGTTATCTCCGACACATACCCCTTCAGCTTCTCCCATTCAAATTCCGGCATCCCGGCAACCTGGCAGTAGAAGTGAAGGTCTTTGTATAACGGATTATAGCGAATGCCCGATACCCCATCACGGATCGCCTGCAAGAAAGCCGGGACGCCAACCCCATTCGGAGAAACAACACCCATACCCGTAACAACCACTCGTCGACTCATTATACCCTGTTTTTCATTTACTTAGCTTTTTTATCATCCCGGAGAAAACCCCTTTCGCGATCGGCTCGCCCGCGTCATCCTGCATGACCACCTTGCATTTCAGCTTCTCAAAACGAAAATAGATCTTTTCGGAAGTGACGGTAACTCTTTGTCCGGGTTGCACCATGCTAAGAAAGGATACCTCCACCGAAGTCAACAACGGGAAGACCGGCGCTTCCTGCCCCTTTACAAGGAAGATCCCCAGTACCACCAGGCCGATCTGAGCCATGATCTCCGTCACAATCGCTCCAGGCGTTACCGGGTTTCCGGGAAAATGATCCGCATAGAAAAATTCATCGGGTTTTAGCGTATAATGACCGATTACCTTGTCGGAGTCGAGAAAGCTGATCCCATCGACAAATCGAAAAGAGGACTTATAAGGAAGGAGGTCAAGTATATTCTCGTAATTCATGTCAAATTTTCTACCGGCAGTGCTCCCCGCCATCGACAGGGATAATGGAACCATTGATCCAGGAGGCCTCATCCAAACAAAGCAGATAGATCACACCCGCCACGTCTTCGGGTCTCGTGGTCCGGCCCAGCGGATTCCTATGCTTAGCCAGTTCAAGCAACCGCTCGCTGTCCGGAATCTTCTTCAGTGACGGCGTTGCGGAGATCCCGGCTTGTATGAGATTGGTTTTCAGGCCATGCTTGCCAAGTTCAACCGCCATATAGGTTACCAGGCTTTCCAACGTGGACTTTGCGATCGACACGGCGGCATACCCTTCCCAATACTTATGCGCCCCTTCACTGGTCAGCCCGATGATCCGCGCATCCGGCTGAAAATGCCCTTCTTTCAGCAGTAACCTCGCCCAGTCAAGAAGGCTGGTGGACATCGCATAGGTAGTGAAACGGATATCTTCCATGCTAAGGATTTCCTCCTCCGGCGCATCAGCCAGCGGCTTGAGATTGCCCCTGGCAATGGAATGAAGCAGCAACCTGACCCGTTGCTTGCCTTCCGCGCGAGCCGCGAACTGCCGAATAAAGCTTTCCCTCGAGGCAGGATCAAGCGCGTTCAAATTGTAGGCATCAACCCGGACACCGTTATCATCAGCCAGCCGCGCGAATTTCTCCTTTAATACCCGATCGGCAACACCGGTTTCCCGGTAGAGAACGGCAATGTTCATGCCATGCGATGCCAGCTTCTCCACTGTTGCATGACCAAAGCCGCTTGAGCCGCCCAGGATGATCGCCCATTGATCGTTAAATTGCTTGTTCATTCAGCCAACACGGCATTCCGGTTTATTAATGCCCGCAAAAATAATGAAAGTTAATTATTTATATTTGCAACATTAACCGGGCCGGGCCCGGTTGGCACTTTACTACACCCCCCGGGCAATGAAACGAAGCGTACTTTTTACCCTCTTATGCGTCCTGTCCGGATCAGCCGTCCCCGCCGGATCTCCATCCCAGACCTTTGACAAGGCCGGATTCTATTCGGCCCTGGCTTCAGGAAATCCCGGCGAGATAAACACAGCGCTCTCGACGGTAAAAGCCTCCCCGATCAAAGAAAAAAACGCCTACGAAGGAGCACTGCTGATGAGAAAGGCCGGATTGCTCTCCCATCCAAAAGAAAAGCTGAACACCTTCAAACTGGGCGCTACCAAGCTCGAAGGCGCCCTGGCAAAAGACAGCGGAAACGCGGAATACCATTTTCTCCGCCTGATCATCCAGGAACATGCGCCAAAAGTGGTTCACTACAATAAAGACCAGGAGAGAGATGCTCAAATGGTCACCAATGCCTTTCCAACGTTGTCACCGGCGCTAAAGCAAGCCATACTGAATTACTGTCCGCATTCCAAACTGTTACACGAAAGAGCGCTGAATGGGTAAAAAAGTGTTGGCCATCTTTTATTCGCAATCCGGACAGCTCGCGGACATAGTGAGCCAGCTGACCACACCACTGGCAGAAGCCGGAGCCTCGATCGAGATCGTCCGGATCGAACCCGAACCAGATTATGCATTTCCCTGGACCACCGATCGCTTCTATTCCGTCATGCCGGATTGTGTGCTTGGAGTAACCGGCCGGTTGAAGCCCTTTAGGCTGAAAGAGACTTCCTATGACCTGATCGTGCTGGGCTATCAGGCGTGGTTCCTGTATCCCAGCATCCCCGTGAACACATTGTTGCATGATCCTGCTTTCCGGCAGGTGCTCAACAATACGCCGGTCGTGACCATCACCGGCGCAAGGAATATGTGGCTGAATACCTTCCTGGAAATAAAAAAGCTGATCCATTCTACGGGCGGCCGCCTCGTCGGCAATATTGCGTTGATCGACCGGCATCCGAACCACATCAGTTTCGTTACCATTTTGCACTGGCTGATGGGCGGAAAAAAGGACCGGTATTTGAATATCTTTCCCTATCCCGGCGTGTCGGCGGCGGACGTTGCACATACGTCGGTGTATGGGAGCGTGTTGGTCCCCCATCTCATCCACGATGAGTGGAGCGATCTGCAGGAAGAGCTGGTGCGTCAGAAGGCGGTCAACACGCGTTATTCGCTGCTGCTGCTGGAATCTATCGCCATACCGACTTACGAGAAATGGGCCCGGTTCGTCGTCAAGCGGAAAAAAAGAAAGGCATGGCTTGCCGTATTCAGATATTATCTGGTATTTTCACTTTTTGTTGCCGCTCCCATCCTGCTCGCTGTCGATGCGGCGCTGATCAGACCGTTTTCATCAAAGCGGATAAAGGAAAAGCGGCGCTATTATTTATCGCTGAATTAGTTCAATATAGCTATGTCACGACCTGTATATATCATAAAGACTTCCATCTTCATGCCCAATGAGCCGGTCTCCAGTGATGACATGGAATCATACCTGGGCTACATCAACGGGAAGCCGTCGAAATCAAAAAAGATCGTCCTACGGAATAATGGAATAAAGACCCGTTATTATGCATTAACCAAAGAAGGAAAGCCAACACATACCAATGCGCAAATGGCGGCGCTGGCCGTTCGGGCTCTCTTTGACAATGACGCGACCCGCCTGAAAGAGATCGAATTGTTGTCTTGCGGTACGTCCTCACCCGACCAGATGATGCCCTCTCACGGCGTGATGGTGCACGGCTGGCTGCCGGAAGCGGAATCTATCGAAGTCGTCTCACCCTCCGGGGTCTGCTGCGCCGGCATGCATGCCTTCAAATATGCCTATATGGCCGTCAAGACCGGAGATATCCACCGCGCCGTTGCCACCGGGTCGGAAAGGTTCTCTCCCTCGATCGCGGCCAATGCCTTTGAAGAAGAAGCACAGAAGCTGAAAGCGCTGAACGAAAACCCTTTTATCGCCTTCGAGAAAGAATTCCTGCGGTGGATGCTGTCCGATGGCGCCGCCGCCTTCCTGCTTTCCGATGAGCCCAATCCGGATGGACTAAGTTTGCGGATAGAATGGATCGAGGGCGTCTCCTACGCCAATGAAATGGAAACCTGCATGTATATGGGCAGCGAGAAGCAACCGGACGGGACATTGAAAGGCTACCTGGACTGCACCCCGGAAGAGATCATCAACAAATCAATCCTGAGCATCAAACAGGACATTAGTCTGCTCAGCGACAATATTGTGCCCCTCGGCGCCAAAAAGATCAAGGAGATCTTTGATAAAAAAGGGCTGTCCTCCGACGATATCGACTATTTCCTGCCGCATATGTCCAGCGAGTTCTTTAAGCCGAAGATCTTCGAACAGATCTCCTTGCATGGGGCGCATATCCCCTATGAAAAATGGTTTGTAAACCTGACCACCATGGGAAATGTCGGAGCAGGCTCCGTATATTTGATGGTGCACGAACTATTCCATTCCGGAAGGTTAAAGAAAGGGGACCGGCTGCTGCTGCTGGTGCCCGAAAGCTCGCGTTTCTCCTATATGTACGCCATGCTGACTGTCTGTTAGATAACGTCTATGAAAAAAGAAGAAGTTCCCCAGCATCCCGGTTCGCTGGGTAAGGTAACCAAAGAGGTTTGTTATGCCACGGACGATACCGGGAAATACACCACCGAGCTGAGCCAGGGCTGGGAAGTGAAAACCGAAGCGCTTGACGTGGCCTGGCAGGACATCGCCGAACGCGTTGCCGCAGCGAAAGAAAAAGTGCTGCGGGGAGCGGCCAGCCCGCTATTGTATTTCATGGAGCTGAAACTGATGGATATCGGAGTGCTGGCCGGCTATACCGGTTTTTGGAAATGGCAGGTGAAGCGCCACCTGCGTACCGCTGTATTCAAAAAATTGTCCGAACGGAAGCTGCGCCGCTATGCAGAAGTATTCGAAGTCTCTGTCCCTGACCTTAATAGCCTGATCGTACATGAAGATCGAGTTTGAACATATCCAGGCGGCACATTGCGAGAACGGCGTAACCGTGAGTCTGCTCAAAAATATCGGCGTACAGAAAATAACGGAACCCCTCGCTTTTGGTATCGGCTCGGGACTGTTCTTTACCTATATCCCGCTGCTGAAAGTAAATAATGGCCCCGCCTTTGCTTTCCGGACGATGCCGGGTCTGATCTTCAAACGGACCTGCCGGGCGCTTGGCATCACCGTCCGGCGAAAGAAGTTCCGCCGGAAAGATAAAGCACAGGCCTATCTGGAAGACTGTCTCACCGCAGGACATGCCGTTGGTTGCCAGGTGGGCGTTTACTATCTCCCCTATTTCCCGAAAGAATACCGGTTCCATTTCAATGCCCATAACCTGATCGTTTACGGAAAGGACCAGGGCCGGTACCTCATCAGTGATCCGATCATGGAAAACCCCACCAGCTTATCGGACTATGAACTGGAACGGGTCCGGTTTGCACGCGGCGTACTGTCGCCGCGCGGCCAGCTGTACTATCCGGTGGCAGCCAAACCGATCACCGACGACATGATCCGGCAAGGCATCCGCAGCGGAATATCCCGTAACATCCGTGATATGCTTCATATTCCCGGGCCAATCGCAGGGATAAGCGGCATCCGCTATACCGGCAGGCGCATCAAAAAATGGCGGGATTCACTGGGGCTGAAAAAAGCAGGCCTGTATCTGGCGCAGCTGGTGCGGATGCAGGAAGAGATCGGGACCGGCGGCGGCGGCTTTCGGTATATATATGCCGCCTTTCTCCAGGAAGCCTTCGCCTGGTACCCTGACGATACCCTCATGGCTGTCTCGGCGTCCTTCACACGGGCAGGAGACCTCTGGCGAACGGCGGCCGTTCAGGCCGCGGGTATTTATAAGGGGCGGCTCGGCAGCCAGGCGGACTTCGACCAGATGGGCGACTACCTGCTGGAGATCGCCGAATTGGAAAGAGAATCGTTCACCGCCTTATCAAAAATCAAATGGGTCCCATGAGCGCTAATCAACCGGACAGGACTCGCCCCGCGATGGAGATCGATGACCTTTTCTTTCACTATCCTGACCAATCGGGATTGTTTGAGCAATTCAGCTTGCGGGTGGAGGCGGGACACCGATTCGGGCTTTTCGGACCGAACGGAGCGGGTAAAACGACCCTGATGAACCTCATGACCGGCTTGCTCACCCCCTCCTCCGGTTCGATCCGGCTCTTCGGAAAAGACATGCAAAAACATCACCTTAGGATAAACAGGATGTTCGGGTTTGTTCCACAAGACCTCGCCTTCTACCAGGAGTTGAGCCCTGTAGAGAACCTTGCTTTTTTCGGGGCCTGGTCGGGAATGACCGGACCGGCTATTCGCAGACGGACCCGGGAGCTGCTGGATATCCTGGGGCTGGCTGCGGTCCGGCATAAAAAGGTGCAGCAATTTTCCGGCGGGATGAAACGAAGGGTCAACCTGGCGATCGGGGTGATCCATAATCCCCGGCTGCTCTTTCTCGATGAGCCAACCGTCGGCGTGGATGTCCAAACCAGGCACGCCATAATCAATTACCTGAAACAATTGAACGAAAGCGGCACCACGCTGATCTATACCTCTCACCAGCTAAACGAAGCGGAAGAACTTTGCGATACGATCGCGATGCTCGACGAGGGCCGCATCATCGCCCATGAACCGCTGGACAGCTTGCTATCCAAACATCGCCAGGAAGGACTGGAAGGGCTTTTCCTCGAATTGACCGGAAAACATTATCGCGATGACAGTGTATAAGCTTTGGGCCACGATATTAAAAGATGTCCGGGTTATGCGTCGCGACTGGCTTGGACTGACATTCATGTTCGTCATGCCCGTGCTGCTGGTGCTTATCGTCACCGGCATGCAGAGCGGAACCTTTGAGCTGGTCAACAAGAATAAGGTGCCACTCCTGCTTTGCAACAGGGATACCGGCGCTGCCAGCCGTCAATTCATCCATGCAGTCGATACCATCGGCCTCTTCGAGGTCCACGAGATCCCCGGCACGCAAAATGAAGAGATGATCCGGGAGCGGCTCTATCGAAAAGAAGCGCTGCTGGCGGTCGTGTTGCCCGAAGACTTCTCAGCCCAGGTTGGCGCCCGGACGAGAGTGCTGGCTGGAAAGGCACTAAAGAGTTTTGGGCTGGAAGACAGTATCAGCGGTGGATCAGTCAAAACTTCAGCTGCCCCATTAATTCTCTACTATCATCCCGTTTTACAAGAGTCCTTCCGGCGCTCTGCCGAAGGCACCCTATACAGCGCCCTGCAGCTGGTCGAGAGCCGTCAGCTTCTAAAGACAATCTATTTTTCCATCAACGAGAAGGAGCTGCCCGATTCACTCGAGAACCAATTTCTGAGCAACCGGGAAAAGATCAGCGAGATCCCTGTATCGAGGAGCAACAGCCGGAAAGCACCCTCGGTCACCCAGCACAATGTACCGGCGTGGACGATCTTCGCGATGTTCTTTGTAGTCGTCTCGCTGGGCAGCGGGATCGTGCGGGACAAACGGAACGGCAGCTTCATCCGGCTCAAGACCCTGCCTACCTCCTATATGGTCGCGATCCTGTCGAGACAGATCACTTACCTGGTTGTCACCATGGCTCAGACCGTGCTGATCTTTGCCATCGGGGTCTGGGTATTTCCACTTGTCGGGCTGCCGCGGCTGGACCTGCCCGGTGACTGGCTGGGTGTGGCCCTCGTCTCGGTGCTTTGCGGCTGGTGCGCCGTCAGCTATGCCATTTGCATCGGGGTGTTCGCCGAGACCGAAGAACAAGCCAATGGCTTTGGCGTCGTTTCGATCGTTATCCTCGCAGCGATCGGCGGGTTGATGGTGCCGGACTTCGCGCTGACCGGGCCATTCCGGACCGCCATGAAATTCTCACCGCTGCATTGGTGCCTGGACGCTTATTATGGCCTCTTCCTCGAAGGGGGCAAACTGAAAGATGTTTGGTCAAATGTGCTATCTTTAGTGCTGATTATTGCAGGGCTGCAGGGCATTGCGCTTTGGGGTCTGAGAAGAAAAAACCTGATTTGAATTGTCATGGAAACGATTGAATTAAAACAACAACTAAAGCGCCAGATCATCGAATTTCTGAATCTAACGGACACTACACCCGAAAGCATACAGGATGACAAACCCCTCTTCGGCGATGAAGGACTGGGGCTGGATTCCATCGACTCGCTCGAACTCATCGTCCTTCTCAACAGGGAATACGGGATCGTTATCAAAGACCTGAAGGAAGGCCGGAAGGTCCTGGTGGATATCAACACCATGGTGGACTATATCGAAAAAAACAGAACAAAATAAATTCAGCGATTGAGCCGGGTTTTCGTCACAGGCATAGGCATCATCAGCGCCGTCGGTACTTCCGTGGCAGCGAACCGTTCCGCGCTGCAATCCGGTAAGAGCGGCATCGGCCTCACCTCCAACCTGAATTCCCGTTATGCCGCCGACCTCCCCTTCGGTGCGATCACCATGACAACGGACGCATTCCGGGAAAAATTCGGGGTTGCCGACCCGGGCATTACGCGGACCACCTTACTGGCCCTTCACGCTTTTTCGGAGGCAATAACCGACTCAGGGCTGACCAGGGCCGAACTGAGTGATCCCCGCATGGCCCTGATCGGCGCAACCACGGTAGGCGGAATGTGTCTTACCGACGAACTGTATCGCGATACCACCCAGCCATGCAACGCAAGCCCTTATCTCTCCTCTTACGATTGCGCTTCGGTCAACCTCTTCCTCCATTCGAGGTATCGGATGAATGGATTTGTGACGACGATCAATACCGCCTGCTCCTCTTCCGCCAACTCCATCCAGTACGGAGCCCGGCTGATCCGGAACGGGCTTGCGGACAAAGCCATCGTGGGAGGCGTCGACAGCCTGGCCAAATTCACGATAAACGGTTTCCACGCATTACAGATCCTCTCGCCGGCCGCCTGCCGCCCGTTTGACCGGAACCGGGCCGGGCTGAATCTTGGGGAAGGAGCCGCCTTCCTCGTTTTGGAAGGAGAGGAGGCGCTGGCCGGCAAAAGGGCTTATGCCGAATTGACCGGTTATTGCAATACCAATGACGCCTTTCACCCTTCCGCCTTGTCGCTGCAGGGCGATGGCCCATGCCTGGCAATGGCCGGCGCACTGCAATCCGCCGGACTGAACCCGGCGGATATCGATTTTATCAATACCCATGGAACCGCCACCGAAAATAACGATGAAGCGGAAAGCAGGGCCATGCTGCGACTGTTCGGCGAAGTACCCCCTTTCGCATCCACCAAATCCTACACCGGTCATACATTGGGAGCGGCCGGTGCGATCGAGGCTGTCTATAGCATCCTCTCCCTGCGGCATCAGGAATTGTATCCCAGTCTGAATTTCGATGAGCCCATTCCAGGTCTTGAGCTTCAGCCCATACAGGAATACCAGACCGGTACGATCCGGCATGCGATGTCCAATTCCTTCGGATTCGGCGGTAATTGCGCTTCGCTGATCTTTTCCAACGTCAATTAGCCATGCTCTATATCCACCAAACTTCGTGTATCTCGCCCCAGGATGGCCTCGGATCGCCGGGAAAACCGGTGAACAACCTGCTGAAGGCCGTGGAGCCTTCCTACGAAGGTATCCCCGGCAACGTACTGCGAAGGATGAGCAAATCCGTTAAAATGGGCATCGGCGCGGCACTCCCTTTATTGAAATACGCTCCCGACGGTATCCTGATCGGTACCGGAAACGGCGGAATGGAAGACAGCATTCGGTTTCTCAATCAGATCATCGGCTATGATGAAGGTATCCTGACCCCTGGGACTTTTGTCCAAAGCACCGCCAATG
>Ga0206895_1181_pt2 | contig 11402 bp, 13 predicted proteins | sample Alteio_BWOrgHeat_51_FD_152967 | JGI IMG/M metagenome (GOLD analysis project Ga0206895, IMG submission 152967) | Enriched cells from forest soil in Barre Woods Harvard Forest LTER site, Petersham, Massachusetts, United States -... | ecosystem: Environmental > Terrestrial > Soil > Temperate forest >...
AGCAGTAACTTAAAAAATAACATGAGGAGTGAGTGTTCCGAGGAGCGCACACACAAGTCTCCAAATATTTATCTGAAAACTCTTTCGTTACCCAAGAAGGACACTCAAGAGGCTCATTGCTGGACTACAGCTGAAATGGAGAGATTTATCAATGCATCTGAGTTGAAAGAAGATGAACGGTATTACTTATGGATGTGCGGGGCGATGATCGGTGGACGTGCTGGTGAGTATATGGCTCTGGAGTGGTCTGATTTGGATCTGGATTCAGACTTGCCCAGCGTCCGTTTTACCAAAACTCGTTGCCAGAAGACTAACCAAGTATTCTCGGGAACTAAGAACGGGGATTCACGAACCGTCGATTTAATTCCTGATGCGGTTACTCTGCTTCGGGAATTGAAAAGAAAAAAAGTACCGGCATTCCCTAAAAACAATGTATTTGATCAGTCGCTTGATCAGGGGCACTTTGCTAGAGATTTGAAGACTGCTTGTGACAAGGTTGGTGTTTCAAAAATTACGTTTCATCAACTGAGGCATTCTTTTTTAACTTGGCTTGCGTCCAAGGGAGTTGAGAAAGAATTAATTTCCATGATGGCGGGTCATCGTGATGGACGCGTTACAGATCTTTATGTGCATCGCTCTCGGGAAATGCAGAAGCTCTTATGGGAAAGAAACAAGCATAAGCTTGATTCGCTTTTACAAAATTCCAACAAAATTTCTGATGAGGGTTCTGATTCAGGAGTGATTTAAGATACTTAGAAAAATTTGGCGTCCCCACGGGGATTCGAACCCCGGTCGCCGCCGTGAAAAGGCAGTGTCCTAGGCCTCTAGACGATAGGGACGCAACTGAATAAATAAATAGAGGAAATCTGTTTATAGCCGAACTCAAAACATCCTTCAAGGGCAAACTCGGGGCATCGGAATTAATAAAAGCAACTAACGCAGCAAGTCTCAGCGCAAGACTCATCGCGCGTAAGTCTTTATTTTAAATGAAATTATCCGGGTTTAGGCTTACCATTTCTCTCATGGATCAAAATCAAGACAATCAAAGCCCAGCCACTCCTGCTCAACCTGTTCAAACGGTTCGTACTAATGAAATCAGAAAGTCGAGCCTCAATCCTCTGGCGATTGTACTGGGTATCTCGGCAGTGTTGTTTGGATTGTTTCTCGTGTTTTCGTTTGTGTATTTTTTGATGAAGGGATCCATGTGGAAGGATCAGGATCATGAAGTATTCGCTTCCGGAAAATCGGGCGAGTATGTTGCGGAGATTGAGTTGAAGGGTGTGATCATGGATTCACACAAGGTGATCAAGCAATTGAAGGCGGCGGAAGAAGAGAAGGAAATTAAGGCCGTGGTGCTTCGCTTGGATTCTCCGGGTGGATCGGTGGCGCCTTCACAAGAAATTTACGAAGCGGTGAAGGCATTTCCAAAACCATTGGTGGTATCGATGGGGAGTTTAGCGGCATCGGGCGCGTTTTACGTGGCTGCGGGTGCGAAGAAAACTTACGCGAACGCGGGAACGCTCACGGGTTCGATTGGGGTGATCATGGAATTCATCAATTTGAAAAAATTGTATGAGTGGGCGAAGGTGGAACGCTTTACGATTAATACCGGAAAATTTAAGGACTCCGGCTCTGAGTATCGCGATATGCGCCCGGATGAGCGCGCGTATTTTCAGAGTCTCGTACTCGATACGCTGGAGCAATTCAAAGCAGCCGTTGCAGAAGGACGTCACATGACTCCGGAAGAAGTGACTGCGATTGCAGATGGTCGCGTTTTCTCGGGCGTTCAGGCGAAGAAATTGAAACTCGTGGATGAAATCGGGACCTTCCAAGATGCGCTCAACTACATTGCAAAAGAAGCGAAGATCAAAGGGAAGCCAAAACTCGTGCATCCATCGAAGAAGCAGAGTGGGTTGAAAGAATTGCTCATGGGCGGTGGAGATGAAGAGGATGGATTCGAAGAAGAGTCTTCTTTCTTGGATCGCTTAGTGGCGAAAATTTCTGATCGCATTGTAGGCGCCAGCGCGCCAGGTGATCAGATTCGTCCGACTGGTTTGTACATGCTCTGGGGCGCGGGCCGTTAGGAATGGATAAAAAACAAGATAGCCTGATTCGTCTCCGCACGATCGCGGTGAAAACGCTCGCGCAGGTTTATCATTCTCATCAATCACTGGAACAAAGTTTTTTCGAAGAGATCACTCGAAACACGGAGCGCACTCTTCCTGAGTTTGAACGCGGATGGATTTACGAACTGTGTTCAGGCGTGATTCGTTTTCGAGGACGCATCGATTACATCATCGATACTTATTCACTGAAGAAAAAACCAACAGGACCTCTCCGCCGTTATCTGCAAACAGCCGTGTATCAGTTGCTCGAGCAAGACACGCCGTCTGCATTGGTGGTTTCTGAAACTGTACAAGCAATTGGTGATAGTGAAGGGGAGCAGCCTTCGAAATTCGCGAACGCGATTCTAAGGAAGGTCGCCGATTCTCGCGAAGAATGGAAGAATTGGAAGATTACACCGGAGTCTCCAGCCGCAGAGATGTTGGCATGGTCGAGTCTTCCGGATTGGTTGTTCTTTGGCCTGAAAAAAACTCGTGGATTGCAGTGGGCGCTGGATTTTTCAAAGGCCTGCTTAGAGCGCCCGCACACCTGGTACCGCAAACTCGACAGCGATGAACCGCTGATGCTGGATGCGGGCTATCGTGGTGATGAGCCACCGGGCTTCGTGCAAGACATCTCCAATCAGTTGTTGCTCAAAGAAGTGGTCGAGATCTTGCGTGCGAAGTGTAAGGCCACCGGTGTTGAGCCTCAATCCCTCAAAATTTTAGATCTCTGTTCCGCTCCGGGTGGAAAATCATTAGGACTCGCGGCCTGCGGCTTTCATGTGATCGCCACCGACGTGGATGCAGACCGCATGCAGAAGGTGAACGAGAATCGGGCACGCCTCGGCTTTGAAAAGCAGATTGTGATTCAAGTTTATAAGGAAATTCAGAAGAGCCCCATCCAGTACGACTTCATCTGGATCGATGCACCTTGCTCGAGCACCGGCATCATTCGCCGTCATCCTGAGGTGAAATGGAATCGTTCAGAGAAAGAAATTGAGAAGTTGTATGACACTCAAGCGCAGTTGATCGAGTGGGCCTCGACTCATTTGAAAGACGACGGCGCGATTTTGTACAGCACCTGTTCCGTGATGCCGAAAGAGAATGATCCGAAGCTTCCTCCCGGTTTTGCGAGCGTGCAGGCTTGGGAATGGTTCCCACAGATCGCTCCCTTTGGAGACGCGATCATGGCTAAATTAATTAAAAAAGCCTAAGTTACCGCTATTTTTAATTATTAAACCATCGTTATTTACAAAGTATGATGAATGCGTTAAGATCACGCGATGCTGAAGCGTGTCCTATGCTTACTCACCCTGATTAGTATTCTGGCATCACGTCCGGTCGTGGCGGCCCCATACTCAAATTATTCTCTCTCCGGCACGGAATATTTCTCCCTTTTTGATTATCAAGACTCTTCCAAGCACGATCGCATTCGTTCGTTCGAGACAGAGCTCGTTGCCCATGCCGATCGCATCGTTGCTTATCTGGCTGAACACCCGGATTACGAAAATTTACGGTCCAAACACGAAACCCCGATCAAAAATCTGGGAATGATTTTGGTGTACACGGCGATGTTTACCCTCAATGTGAATAACGCCATTTTAGAGGGTAAATTGGATGAAAAAAACCTTTGATGCCTTAGGTGAGCGCTACACTCGTTCGCAGGCCTATCTTGATCTGGCGCTCAAGCTGGTGCCGGAAGACGATCGCATCCACTCCTGGGCGATCGCCAATCAGCTGCGGAAAGAAAAAGTGGCGACTGGAAAAGTATCCGACGATATTTTAGACGGAGTGATGACGCTCGTGAAGAAGAACCCGATTTTTCACTTGTTCAATGCGCTCACCATGTCGAGTGATTTTGATTTCGGTCCCGCGCGTGAAGCGGAAATTTTGAAGTATACCGAACTCATGGCTGGTAAAGATTCGCCTTGTTGGCCGCCGATCTTTCGTCATGGCGAGGCTAAACAGTGCAATACCACGAACCGCACGCCCTTTGCATTTCAAGGCGTGACGACCTACATGGGAGACGAGTTTTTAAAAACAGCGGTGAAGCTATCGACTACCGATCCTGAAAAATCAAAGGAGTATGCGAAGCAAGCCCTAGGTGATTACAACCGTCTGGAGTTTTTTCTCTTCAAGGGTAAGACCAACAAGTGGGCACAGAAAGATAAACTTGAAGAACGGATTGCCTTGACCGAAAAGTTTGTCGATACCGGATACTTTGATGCAAATTACCTGAAAACAAGGCAGTTTCTGGATATTTATACTTGTACGAGTTGTCACCAAAACGGAGTGGCAAAAGATAAGTTGTGGGTTGAGCTCTACTAGTTACTTCGTCAACCAATCGTAGAGTTGTTTCTCCACTGGATTCACCGGATCACTCTTGTTGTCGGCGGGAACACTCCAGATAAAATCGGGATGTTGTGGTTCCAGCCACTCGCCACCGATCAGTTGATCTTGATCATCGAATTCCAAGATCATTCCATAATTGAAGGGCGTGTCGTATTCGGCGAGACTCAGGCTCAGAGTCACCTTCTTGAATTTCACCGCTTCTGCGGCAACGTGGGGCAGGTATCGGACGCCTTTTTCCAACTTTGAATAAATGTCGTCTACCTGGTCTCGCTTCAGCTCGTCGCCGAATTTTAACTCGTAAGACTTCACCAAGTAATTCCAAACAGCGTCGCTTGCATCGCGATCAATCACGTAAATGAATTCGCCTGGATAAAAGCCATAAGTGTTCATGAGGATCATGAGTAAGCTTGCAGGGTTGATGTTTCGATCTCGGGCCACGTCGCCGCGACTAGGGCGAACGAGCATATCCGGATTGGATTGTTTTTCAGCCAAGAGATAGGCGGCAAGACTCAATTCACTTTTTTCCAGTTTTTGATCGCCGACAGTGATATTTTTTGGAGGATCCGGAAACAATCCCTGCGCGACGGGAGTGATGTGACACTTTCCAGCCCACCATGGTTCCGAAGTATTGCATTCGTCTTTGACTTTGAGAGCGGATTTGATTTGTCGCTCACTAAAACCCGAATTTAAAAGTGCTTGCTTCAAACGAAACCAATCAGAATTTGCTTCGGGATTGGCTTGCAGTTTTTTACAAGTATCGATCATCGCTCGATTGCAAAGCTCCGGAAAATTTGAACAGTACGCCGACCAAGTGTCGTCTTTGTGTTCTTTTTGTTTGATGTATTCTTGGTAACCGGGATCGATTGCCTTATCGAACTCGGTGGTGGCTTCGTCTCGCGCAGCATAGCCACCCAAAAGCGTAGCGTGATAACCTTCTTCGATCCAATCCGCGATTTTTTTCGATTTACCAGTTGGATGAGCAATCAGATCTTTGAGAAAAATATTTTTGAAGTCGGCATTAAAAGCGCGTTTAGCGATGCCTTGAATTTGCTCGAAGGTTTCACCTTTTTGAGGTTCACCATCGCTCGTTTTCAGTGAGCCAGGTACTCGTTTCGCCGTGGTGGAGCAAGCAGCGAGTGAGACGAGTAGGGAGGCGATTAAAAAGTGTTTCATCATCTTTTCTGATCGGTGTTTTCGGAAAATAACTGGAGAATTCAGAAGATTTTTTGATCCAAAAATAGATGATAACCGATGAAAATACTCCAATTTTTTTTGGCTTAAAAACACCTCTTTTTTTTACGATTCAATTGAAAGCATTGAGGAAAAATACGCCTAGGCACTTGTATTCATTAAATATTTTATATTGAAAAAAATGACTGAGTGCGTTAGAGTTCGGCCATGAACAAAACAAAATTACTCTCCCTTGGAACCTTTGCACTGACGACTGCTCTCAGCCTTGCGCCATTGGCTCACGCTGATCACTGGAACAACATGAATGATCCAAACGGCTTTAACGTTGTTTGGCATCCTACGCATTACAACACCAACCTCGATGCTCTTCCGACTGTTGGTGGCGTGCCTACGGCACAAACTCCATGGGGCGACAGCTATTGGCCGAAAAATCGCGGAGCTTTCAGTTATCGTTGGAATGATTTTCAACAAAAAGTAATCGCAGGCGAAGCGAATCAAGATTTAACCGATGCAGATCGTAAGCGTTTATTTTTCAGCAGCAAAGCTCCGTCAAAACAAGAATTGCTCAGCATGAGTCGTGAAGAGCTCGCGAAATTATCTCCTTTGGAAAAATATTCGATCGTGGCCGGTGACTTCGGTTACAAGCTCGTGAACGAATATCGCAATAAGAACTCTCCGGATGATGCTTACTGGGAAGGCTATTGCCACGCTTGGTCTGCGGCAGCGGCTCATTACACTGAACCAAAACCGGTCGATATCGATGTGACCATCACGGACGGACATAAAACATTGGGAACGATCACGGTACCATTCGGAACCGGTGACGTGAAAGCCCTCTTGACTGCGAACTACGCCGATCTAGACGGGTGGAGCAATGCCACTAAAAAATTGAACAAGTTTAAACACGCGTTCAATAAGAATGCCGCTCCTCCGGTTGAAATTCGTTACGTGGGCAACATGTGTAAGCAAACCTTCATCTATCCAGTGACCAAAATTAAAAAAGGCGTGGAAGTGTTGACCGACTACAGCGATACTGACGGAAAAATGGACACCGAGTTGGAATCACTCGTAGAGAAATATCAATCAGACGTGATCCGTCTCTTCGGAAGTAAAGATCCTAAGACTCTGACCCAAGATCAACTCAAGCGTTTGAACGATGCAAGAAATCCGTTCTTGGCTTCGAATGCGCGTCAGTCTTCAAAAGATCCTGCGTGTAGCGATACCAACGCGGGAGCATTCCACATCGTGATGGCCAATCAATTGGGAATCATGAAAGAGGGATTCTTGATGGACAAAACCCGTGATGCCGAAGTTTGGAATCAACCGGTTTACAAGTTCGATTCGGAAATCAAAGGCTATGAGATTCCAAGCGGGAACGCTTCTCCCGGCACGGTTAAAATGGCGAACGTTGTTTCCAATCTCTACTACGCGGACGACACCGACTACGGTTGGACTTTTTGGAACCCAAGTCTCTCCGGGATCTTCAATTTGAAAGCGTATTTCACTTCGTTTATGGATGAATACAACAAGTATCAAGACATGTTGATTTCCGAAGGCGATCTCGATGCGCGTAAGGAATATCCTGAACACGTTCTCGCTCACGCTCACTACGAGTACAAACTTGAACTCGATCGTGACAACAAGATCATCGGTGGCCAATGGCTCACTCTCGATCGTCCGGACGATCTATACTTCGTGAAAAAAGTCGGCTTCGTAGGAAGTTTCGATCAATTGGGCAAGATCTATCAGCCGATCGAAGTGAATACGGTAGAATAATTACTTCTTCTTCTCGGTTTCAGGCGTGATCAAATCTAGAGTTTTTTGTAATACCCCGAGACGGACTTCGGGGTAACACTCTTGAATTTTTTTCCATTCTTCTAAAAACAGATTCACACTCTCGGCAACCTGCTCTTTAGTTTTTTGAGCCAGGGCCGTATTTTCCGCAATCACCTGCTCGATGGTGGCCAAACGTGCGGCGATTTCATCGCGAGTCAGGGTTAATTCATCCTTCTTCAGAATCAATTCCTGAATCTGGGTTGCCAGCGTTTCGGTAAGGATGATGGCGGGTTTGATACTCATAAGTCGACTATCTTCCCTAAATATTTCAATACTTCTTCCAGGGTTGCTTTCAGTTTTAGATCGAGTTCCTCGACATCAGATGGAACCTTCGTGATCCTCGGCTTCCGTTTTCGCTGCCATTTCAAACAACCTTCGAGGGAGTTCTTTTCGGTTTTAATCATGTTATTCTGCTGGATCGCTTTTCTCGATGAAGTTTCGTCGAAACCAAGTTGTTCGATCTGGGATTCGATGAAGTGAACTTCATTTTCGAGGGCATAAATCGTGTCTTCCAAGATGATTTTATCGCCGATCGATCGGGCCTTCGATCCCAGACGGGAAAGGAGTAACTCGAGTTTTGGAAAGTCTCCGAGCCCTTTTGCTTTAGTGATCCAAAAGACTTTTTGCTTGGTGAGCTTAGCCAATACTTTTTTGTATTCAATGAAAGGGGGGAGGAGTTCCGGTGCCACCTCGGCATTCACTAAATTGATCACCAATGTTTCTTCGAGTTCTTTGAATAGGACATCAAAGCCAAGCTTGAGCATCTTCAGTTCATTCGGACCGATGTTTCCGCGAATGGTAAAACAGCTTAATTCGGTATATCGGTTAAACTGAATCTTCATCCGCCTTTGCCCTCGTCAGTGATGTCGGAGCGAATTCTCGAGGTGAGGGTAAAGTCTAGGAACTTCAATTCCGGGGCGGCAAAGCCGACTTTGGAATTTTCTGAAAAGCTGTCGAGCTTTTGATTTTCGAGTAAGATGACCCCGAGCTGGGCGATGCCGGCGAGGTCGTGAATCGCCGGGTCTTTCACGTAGTGGGCGAGGTAAGGGAAGCCCCAAACACTCATCACTTCTCCCAAGGGATCAAAGATCGGAAAACTTTGTGCGATGTAAGTCGCGATCATTCCGGAATGCACGCCGAATTCTTTCATCTCCATCGCCAGTTTGAGGGGTTCAGTGTAAGGAACCGCCGAAAGTTTTTTATAAAAATCTGGCCCAATCGTCGGATAGAGCAGGCATAAAATCACATGGCTCAGTTGTCGAAGCAGCGCGATCACGGGTGCATGTTTTTCGTTCGTCAGTTTTGGTTTGTGCCGGGAGAGGCGAGTGATCATTTTCCCCTGGGCGACGCCCTTTTTAAAGGAGGTCTGGATAAACTCATCCATTTTTTGGCCGTTGAGATTGAGGATGCTGGTTTTCTGGAGATAGAAAACAAAATCGAAGAGTAAACCCGTGGTGCACATCAAATCTTTATAGCGAGACTCTTCCCCGAACTCGACTCGGGCTGTATGCGAAAATTTCAAAAGATCATTTGGTTTTGCCGGAAGTCTCCCGGTCTCCATGTCGAGCCTGAGTTCTTTCACTTGAAGAACTTCATTCAGGAGATTGACGAACAACCAGTTTCTGGTTTGGGTGGTTTGAAAGAAACGGATTTGTTCTTCCATCCCCGCAACCACTTCTTTGTTTTGAAGAGAGGCGATGAGTTTACGAAAGGGTCCGATGAGTTGCGGGTGCACGTTGAACTCGTGAACCAAAGTGGTCACACGTTCTTCCATGCTTTGAGGTTCGATCATGAGCGGATTGACGAGCGTGGCTGCAAAGGGCCCGATGATCTTGTTGAAAAGGTCGTTTATAGTGTCATGAGCTGCTGTCGACATCTTCGGGTTTGTTAATTAAACTCACCCAACGTATCTCCCAAGGGGATCCATGTTTCTAACACATCTTTGCTGTTCGAGCTGTTAGCTGATAAATCCTGAGCCAGCGTGATGGCGCCCTTCTTTAGCACCCAAATCACCGTTGACCCCCCAAATAAAAAATAACCTTTTTCACGGCCTTTTTCAAATTTAGTTCCGACAAAACTGTTTTGCTTGGAATACGACTGGATAATTTTGCCTACTCCGAGTGCGCCCACTTCGATCATGGCCACATTTCCTAAAGAATGGTTGTTTAAAATACAAACCTGCCGTTCGTTGACGAGAAAAATATCCGGACAAACCGACAGCGCTACCGGATTGACGGAATGGAGAAGGCCTTCCACCCGATATTGTTTGATCACCTCGCCATCGCAAGGAAAATGAAAACGATGATAGTCGACCGGGCAGAGACGGGCGATGATCACGGTTCCGCCGTCGAACTCTTGAGCGAGGGCATGAGCTTCCTTCGTCGTTCCAAAAAGTTCGGAAATCGAAAGTTCGATTCCTTTGACTTTGACCCGTGAATTTGCGGTGATGTTTTCAAACGCGAGATAGCGGGCCTCGGCACCGGCACAAAATGCCTTGGGTGAGGGATTGAACGGTCGTTTTTCTTTTCGAAATTTCCGGATAAAAAAATCGTTGAAAGACTTGAACTCTTGCGGCTCGTAGTCGTCCATCTTGATTTCGTATTGAGCGATGAAGGGCGCGATGCGGGACACACTGGCGCTGGAGTCTTCATAAGCACCCATGATTTTGCTCAACCAAGGTTTGGTGAAAAAATTGCGAGTGAGAAAACGACCGAAACCGTTTTTGTAAGCGAGGTCTACATACTGACTGCCGTAAACTTTTTCATTTTCGACGCGGTTTGAAACGCGGTTGTGATATCGAATCATTTTTAGGACCTTCTTTTTTTCGAGTATAACCCTGAGTTGCTCTCGTGTCTAATCTGGCTCCCGGCGCAAGGATGACGTCACCACGGTAGAAGGGACGAATCGCCGGCGTTTTGATCCAGGCAATCGTATTGGGACGGCACAGTTGGTTTTGATTTCCGCTCGGAGTTCGGAGGGGATCGCTCACCACGCGAACAAATTTCGGTGCCGTTTGTTCGGATAAAATGAGTTTTTTATCTTTTTCGTAATTCTGAGAAACCCAAATGAACGAAAATTTTAACCACTCGCGTTTGCTGCCGAGTTTGATTGAAAACTTTTTGAAAAATTCTCCCGGGAGTTCGGCCGGAACCGAGAAGTGACACCAGTCGCGCCCATTTGCCAAGGGGCATTTGCCTTCGTGGAGGCAGGGGCCCCATAAACGATGAGGCATGAGTTCATCCCGAATTTGGCTGAGCCGCTGAGAGGCCGATTTGAATGCAGGCTCTACCATGAGTACGCCGCCACCCTTGATGTTTTTCAAAAATGGAACGAGTCCTTTTAAGTAAACCCGTGGATCGTCGGAGCTTTCGTTGAGTACGTTCCCAAAAAGAACGATCGACGATTCAAAAACAAAATTTTTCGGATGCAGCCACCAAGCGCGCGTTTCCAGCTGGAGATCGATTGATCCTTCAAACTCGGGAAAAAAATGAAAGAGGTTCGCCAGCATGGCTTGCCCGTCTTTTAAGATGGATTCGTTTTGATCGATCCACACGAGTTGGATTTTAAAAGGGAGAGTGATTTTTTTGGAGGACTTTCCTTCACGGGCACCGGCGATTCGTTCGAGCACAAAGATCAAAAATGCAATCGACGCCGTTCCCGGTCCGGATCCGACATCGACGATGCGGAGGGTTCCGGTTTCTTCCGCGTGTTCAATTGCGGCCGCAACTGCTTTCGGATAGCGGTCAAAGAGTGTCAAAAATTTAGCGCCCTGAAGACCGAAAAAATAGAGAAGGTAACTGGAGCGAAATTTCGAGGTGGTAAAATAGTTCGGTAGCTTTGCTTTTTCGCGGTCTTCCGTGAAAAAGTCGGAAAGTTCGACCAAGCCCTTGGAGAAAAAAGCGACATCATCTTGACTGA
>Ga0206895_1241_pt2 | contig 11382 bp, 13 predicted proteins | sample Alteio_BWOrgHeat_51_FD_152967 | JGI IMG/M metagenome (GOLD analysis project Ga0206895, IMG submission 152967) | Enriched cells from forest soil in Barre Woods Harvard Forest LTER site, Petersham, Massachusetts, United States -... | ecosystem: Environmental > Terrestrial > Soil > Temperate forest >...
ATCCGGTATTGGCCGCTTTCCTTGCGGATGGAGATGGTGATGAGCCCGGATTGCGAAGGGACGGCAACAACAACTTCTTCATGATTTGGTGTTTTGGTGTCGCCGAAGATATATATATAATTTTAATTACCTGAGAAGGCAATATTATCTCTTTGCCCGGCTATCGCGATCACCTCTTGGCGCGACTTCGGCGATAGGCGGTTTTGATGAACTGCCGCTGTTCGGGACTTAGCGTTCGGGTGTCGATATAATACGTTCCCTTTCCATCCCTGAGGATAATGATCAGGAAATGCCCGGCCGGCAAAAGTCTGGCCAACTCGCTCCATCCGATATCGGCCTGGCCATCCTGCGCGTTGACAGTAAAGTGATCATCAAAGAACCGGAATTCGATCTCCCGCTTCAGATGGGGATACAATGTATCATATTCCCGCCAACGCCACAACCATTGCTGCAGCGGCGCGCTTGCGAGAAATAGCGCGGTAGTGAACCACGTCAGATGCGACCATGACCAGTAGAAATTTTGTTGGTTGAAATCCAATAGGAGCATGAGGACGCCGATAAAGACCGCGAAATATAGGGAGATATCTGTCCGAAGGGATACACGTAGTGAAACGCTGGCGAATTCCTTTGCGGAAATCCGGCTGGTCAAGGTAAATGGCGTGGTCATGGCCCCTAAATATACTAATTCCACCCCGATTTGATAATCTCCCCGCGATGGGATATTTTTGCGGCTCGCAAATCTGACCACAGGTATTATGACCGAACGTCGATCACGATCAATTTAAACTCTTCAATATGAGACAAATCGCTTTCCGGGAGGCGCTACGAGAAGCAATGAATGAAGAAATGCGGCGCGACGACCGCGTTTTTTTTGATGGGGGAGGAAGTGGCCGAGTACAACGGCGCCTACAAGGTAAGCCAGGGGATGCTGGATGAGTTTGGTCCCAAAAGGGTGATCGATACCCCTATCTCGGAGCTGGGATTTACCGCCGTCGCCGTCGGAGCCGCGCAAAATGGCCTGCGGCCAATCGTTGAATATATGACCTGGAACTTTGCCGTTCTGGCCCTCGACCAGATCCTAAATACCGCCTCCAAAATGCTAGCCATGAGCGGCGGACAGGTCGGCTGCCCCATCGTCTTCCGCGGCCCCAACGGTTCCGCCGGTCAGCTTGGCGCCCAACACTCTACCGCCTTCGAAAGCTATTTCGCCAATATCCCGGGTATCAAGGTCGTCTCCCCCAGCAATGGCTATGACGCCAAAGGGCTGCTAAAACAGTCAATCCGATATGAGGAAGACCCTGTGATCTTTATGGAAAGTGAAACCGGCTATGGCGACAAATCCGAAGTCCCCGAGGAAGAGTACTATATCGAACTCGGAAAAGCCGATATCAAAAAACAGGGCAAGGATGTCACCATCGTGTCTTATAACAAAATGATGAAGGTCGCGCTCGGCGCCGCCGCCGAACTGGAAAAAGAAGGGATCAGCGCAGAAGTCATCGACCTCCGCACTATTCGCCCCCTTGACTGGATGACCATCCTGGAAAGCGTAAAGAAGACCAACCGGCTGGTGATCGTGGAAGAACAGTGGCCCTTCGCCTCCATCTCCTCCGAGATCTCCTACCGGATCCAGAAAGAAGGTTTCGACTATCTCGACGCACCCATCCGCCGTATCACCTCTGCGGACGCACCCCTCCACTACGCCCCCAATCTCGTCGCCCTGGCGCTTCCAGACGTCGCCCGAACGGTCCGGCTGGTCAAGGAGGTGATGTACCTCGTCAAATAACGAAAAAACCCGCTACAGGCGGGTTTTTGTATAAATACATCAAGCAATGGTTCTATTTCATTGCTTCCAGCGCTGAATTGAACAGCACGAGGAAGCCATAAACACAGCCAAGCAGCACAACACCCAAAAGAGCCAAACGGAACAAAACTTTACCGGCGGGGATCGGACGGAGGTCGAATTCTTGCTTCACCATAGGGAATATTTTTGGATTAAAAAGGTGGTTTTTTACTTGAAATTGGACTCCACTAAGATACTCAGCGCCGCGTGCTTTTGCAAGTTTTGACCCGTCATTTTGGCCACTTTCGTAACTCATTGGTTTTGAATAAGTATTCTGGGGTTTGGATTTCGCCAAGCGTCGAATCGGCGAGGTACCAGGGATTCAGGTCGTCATTGGGGTTTTTCACAATATGGATGTCCTGTGCAGGCATATAGCTTTGCGCCAGCAGGAACGCCCGATGGCCCTGGACATCTTCCGCTACATCGACAACCAGCATCGCATGACCAGGCGACCCGCTGCGGATAAGGACATCCCCAGGCTCCACACGATTTAACGACCCGCGAACCAATTGCGTGGCCAGCGTACGCGTGCTGCAATAGGTGAAGACCTCGCGAAGAAATTTGTCGAACGATGCCCGTCCCCTGTCACTCCGCTCCCCAAAAGTATTCCGCCCGCAGCCGCATCACGGCATCGGCATCCTGATTTACTTTAGCCTTGCCGTTGTACAAAAAAACCGTAAGATCTTTTTTCAACGGGACCGCCCTCAACCATGCACCAAATGCCCCCACAGGCACAGAAAGCCGATGATATCCTGCAGGTACCGGGATCGCTCCGATCGTCGGGTAGGGATTACCGCCGGTCCAGACGGGGGAGCTGCACAGCAGACAAAACAATAGGGTTATCATTCCGGGTGGGGTTTGCTAAAAGACTTTCGGTTGAAACGAATCCATAAAAATGGTTTGTTAAAACAAGGCGTTCCCTGACTGTGCAAATCTAATTAGGGCGAATTCGCCGCATTTAACCCGGACGAGGTAGACCCATCCTTCGGCGTCGTCCCGGTTCGGATAGGATTTTTCATTAATTTTGGACCTTATGTCGAACATCCTCATCATTGACGACGAAAAGGCGATCCGTAAAACACTCAGCGAAATCCTTTCCTACGAAGGTTACAAGATTGACGAAGCGGGCGACGGCGAAGAAGGACTAAAGAAGGTAAAGGAGAAAGAATACGATGTGATCCTCTGCGACATCAAGATGCCAAAGATCGACGGCATTGAATTCCTGGAGAAATCAAAAGAGCTCGTTCCCGATGTCCCGATCATAATGATATCCGGCCACGGGACGATCGAAACCGCGGTCGAGGCGGTAAAGAAAGGCGCGTACGACTATATTTCCAAACCACCCGACCTGAACCGCCTGCTGATCACCATCCGCAACGCGATGGACAAAACGACATTGGTTGCCGAGACCAAGGTACTCAAACGTAAGTTTAGCAAGGTCCAGGAAATGGTCGGGGCCTCGGCGCCGATACACAAGATCAAGGAAACGATCGATAAAGTGGCGCCAACCGAGGCCCGCATCCTCGTCACCGGCGAAAATGGGGTAGGGAAGGAGCTGGTCGCCCGCTGGGTGCACGAAAAAAGCAACCGCGCCACCGGCCCACTGATAGAGGTCAATTGCGCCGCCATCCCTAGCGAACTGATCGAGAGTGAGCTCTTCGGCCATGAAAAAGGGTCATTCACGTCGGCCGTCAAACAACGCATCGGCAAATTCGAGCAAGCCAATGGCGGCACCCTCTTCCTCGACGAGATCGGCGATATGAGCCTCACCGCGCAGGCCAAAGTGCTACGCGCCCTGCAGGAAGGCAAGATCACCCGCGTAGGCGGGGATAAGGACATCAACGTCGATGTGCGCGTCATCGCCGCCACCAATAAAGATCTGTTAAAGGAAGTCGACGAAAAGACCTTTCGCCTCGACCTCTATCACCGGCTGAGCGTCATTATCATCCATGTTCCGAGCCTCAACGAGCGAAAGGACGATATCCCGCTGCTCGTGGATAAATTCCTCACCGACATTTGCGGCGACTATGGCATCGCCCGGAAAGCCATCGACGATGCCGCCATCCTGGCCCTCCAGCAGCACGACTGGACAGGGAATATCCGCGAGCTGCGCAATGTCGTCGAACGCCTGATCATCCTGTCGGGCAGGACCATCGTACAGGATGACGTCCAGAATTATGTATTACCAAAGAAATAGCGGTTATTTGTAATATTTCGCCCTTCCCGGCGACAAACCCATTAATAACCTAAATTTGTCCCGCTAAAAATTACGACTACATGAGTTCTCACCAGATCGAAATCTTATATCTGATATCCTTATTCCTCTTTATCCTTCCCTCATTTGGCGCCTACCTCATGTTCCCGAAAGCAAACAAACCTGCCTGGTACGCCCTTATCCCCATCTACAACACATGGATGATGCTGAAGATCGCCGGCCGGCCGGCCTATTGGTTCATTCTGCAGTTCATCCCGATCGTCGGTTGGTTTATTACCCTCGGCCTTTTCGTGGAGTTTATCAAAGTATATGGGAAGTTCAAGTTCTACGAGCATGCGCTTACCGTCTTTACTGCAGGACTATATTTCATCGTCGTCGGTCTCGACCCGAAAACAAAATATATCGGCCCCGAAGCGGCGCGCAAACATAAAAAAGGAACCGCCCGGGAATGGATCGACGCAGGCGTCTTTGCGGTGGTCGCCGCGACCCTCATCCGCACCTTTGTCTTCGAGGCCTATACGATCCCTACGGGCTCGATGGAAAAGACCCTCCTGATCAACGACTTCCTGTTCGTCAGCAAATTCAGCTATGGCCCGCGTATTCCGAACACCCCGCTGGCCATCCCATTTGTACACAATACCCTGCCGGTCACCAACACAAAATCCTATGTCGAATGGATCCATATCCCTTACACCCGCTGGTTCGCCAGCCCGGTTAAGCGTGGGGACGTGGTGGTCTTCAATTTCCCGGCGGGCGATACCGTGATCAACCTGCCGGAATACCAATCCCTTCGCCCATATTATGATATTATCCGCGAGATCGGCCGCGGCAATTCCGATTCGGGACGCGAGATCGTGCTGAGCCACCCCGACGACTATCCGCTGGTCTTCCGCCCGGTGGATAAGGAGGAGAATTATATCAAACGCTGCGTCGGGATTGCAGGGGACACGTTTCAGATCAAGAACCAGATCGTTTATATCAACGGCAAAGCGCAACCTCTTCCCCCGGAATCGGAAACTTTTTATACGGTCACTACAAAAGGGCAGCCCCTCGATGAAGGCATAATGAAAGACGAATACGATATCGATATCAACAGTGACGAAGACCGTCCGCTGGGAGCGCCCAATCAGTTCGATATGCTGCTGACCTGGCAGGCAAAGCAAAAAATGGCGAACAGCGGACTGGCGCAAAGCATCCTTCCAGATATCGACAGCCTGCAGGACGTTTGGCCGCATGTCCCCGCTTACCATTGGTTCCTGGACAATTACGGCCCAATGTGGATACCTTGCAAGGGTTGCACACTGAACCTGACAACGGATAACTATCCGCTCTACGAACGGGCCATCCGCGACTATGAGCGGAACAAATTCGAAATAAAGGATGGCAAATTCTACATCAACGATCAGCCGGTTACGCAATATACATTTAAGATGAACTACTACTGGATGATGGGAGACAATCGGCATGGATCGCAAGATTCGCGGTTCTGGGGTTTTGTGCCGGAAGACCACATCGTCGGCGAAGCGGCCCTTATCTGGATGAGCTGGAACAAGGGAGTCCGCTGGGGCCGGCTGTTCAAGAAGATCAGATAAAATACCTGCCATTGCTACCATGAAGATACCTTGCCCGCCCAGGGTGAAAATGCCCGGCCTCCTCACGGCGATCCTGCTGCCTGCATTCCTGTTTGCCCAGCGACCGGCCGCCAGGCCGCCGGTCAAATCGGCTGCCATCCCGGCCACAAGGCCAAATCCGTTTGCTCAGACCGATGTCCGCGCTTTACAACTCCCCGATTCGGCATCACATTCGGTCAGTTCGATTGCAGCCTATATCAATTCCAATTTCACTACCGCAACGGATAAGGCCCGCGCCATTTTTATCTGGATCGCCGGGAATATCCAATACGACATCGATAATATGTTTGCGATCGACTTCTACGAGGACACGGCGGCGAAGATCGCCAGGCCGCTGCAAACGCGCAAGGGGATCTGCGAGAATTATGCGTCGCTTTTTAGCGCCATCAGCAATCAGGTTGGCGTCCACTCCCTCGTGATCGAAGGCTACACCAAACAGCGGGGCTTTGTGGATTATATCCCCCATGCCTGGTGTGCAGTGCAGATCGACGGGAGCTGGTGGTTGATCGACCCGACCTGGGGTTCCGGCTATGTAGACCAGGGAAAATTCGTCCGAAAGGTGAATGAGGATTATTTTAAGGCGAGCCCGGAAACCTTTATCAAAACGCATATGCCGTTTGACTATCAATGGGAGTTTCTCAATTATCCGGTCACAAACCAGGAATTCTATGAGGGGAAAACAACACCGGACAAAAGCAAGCCCTTCTTCGACTTCCAGGATTCGGTTGTCGCCTATGAAGCGATGACCCACATCCAGCAGGAGACGGTAGAATCCGTCCGGGTCGCCAAGAACGGCCTGCGAAACGGAATGGTCTTCGATTGGCTCCGGCATCTGAAACTCGACCTGGAAAATGACCGCCAGAACCGGCTTATCGACGCGTATAACGGCTCCCTGCAGGATTACAATTCCGCTATCCGGGTTTTCAACGTCTTTATCGATTATCGCAATCAGCAATTCAAACCCGAGAAACCTGACCCGGAAATCCAGCAAATGCTGGATACCGTGACCCATGTGCTGCAGACGCTAAGGACAAGGACCTCGGGCATCGTGCTGACGGACGCCGATAGTCGCATCCAGCAACCTCTCCAGCAGCTGAAAACTTCCATCGAAGCTCTCGCCGGCAAGGTCAAAGAGCAGCAGGATTTTTTGACGCAATATTTGAGCAAAGGAAGGAGCGGGAGAAAGGCTATGTTCTATAAAACCACGATATTCGGGAGGCCGATAAATTAAACCGCCATGCAACACAAGGAATTCCGGCTGACTTATGAGGAATATGCGTCGGACGCGGAGTTGGCGCCCGCGGACCGCGACCTGCTGGAGATGGCCCGCGAAGTGACCGCTCATGCGTATGCGCCCTATTCGCGTTTTCGGGTCGGAGCCGCCGCGCGGTTGGACAATGGCGAGATCATCACCGGTACAAACCAGGAAAATGCATCCTTTCCTGTCGGCATCTGCGCGGAACGAGTACTACTGTCCGCCGCCGCCGCCCGCTATCCCGGGATGCCCGTCAAATCTATCGCCATCAGCTATTTCAACGAACAAGGACCGGCCGAAAGGCCTATCTCCCCCTGCGGCATCTGCAGACAGTCGCTGCAGGAATTCGAGACCCGTACCGGCCAACCGATCCGCCTGATCCTGGGCGGCCAGACAGGGCCAGTCTATGTCATTGCCCAGTCCGGTTCGCTCCTGCCGATCGCCTTTGTCGCCGATGACCTGACATGATCCAAGTGCCCCATAGGCTACCTTCCCGATCGTCTAGGTGCCCGATAACCTTGTATAGTCAAGCTCCACGTCCGTCTCCGCATATCCGACGCAGGTCAGCACCAATCCTTCCTTCAGGTCGCGCTCCGTCAATACTTCATTATGGGTCATTCGCACCCGCCCGCGCAGGCAATGCGCAACACAACTCGAACAACGGCCGGCACGGCAGCTATAGGGTAGGGGAATGCCCTGTCGGATAGCCGCTGTCAGGATGCTGTCCGGCCATGTGACGACGAATTGACGATCGACCGCGGCACGGATGGTGACCTTCTTGGGTGTGGCGTCAAAGACCGGCGGCGCCGGCGGAATATTCCCTACGGTGAAGTGCTCGCGGCGGATCACGTCCTCGGCGAACCCCATCGTCCGCAACACGATCTGTACCCACCGCATGAAATCCGGCGGCCCGCAGAGATAAAACCACGCGTCAGAACCCACCTTCGCCGCAACGATCCAGTCCGTCAATTTATCTTTCGTCAACCGCCCGTCCCGCACCGTAAGATTCTCTTTCCAGTCCAGCCCCATCACTGACAGCGCGGCTCTGAAAGGGGATGATGCCACGTCGTGCTGTTGCGTCAGCAAGCGTACCCGGGCGCCCAACCGCAATGCCTTTTTAATAAGCGAAAAGACCGGGACTATGCCGCTACCGGCTCCGATGAAGACAAAATTGGCGGCGCCGGCATCCAACGTAAACCGGCCGGCGCCAGCCCTGGCATCCAGCGTAAACCGGCCGGCCGGCGGCAGGGAAGTCAGGACATCCCCGACCCGCAGGTGGTCCAGCAAATGCCTGGAGATCTCTCCATTGGGAACCCGTTTCACGGTAATAGCCGGTACCGCATCGATACCTGGAGCAGTGGAAAATGAATAGCTCCGGCGAAGCGCATGTCCCCGAAAGGAAAACAATAAAGTCAGGAATTGTCCGGCCTCATAAGAAAGGGGCTCGCCGTTCCGGCGCTCGAGGAAGATGGTTTTTATGTCTCTCGCCTCCGGCGTGATACCGGTCACCCGAAGGATCCAATTTTCCATGGTTAATTCAACATTGCCCGCGGGGGCCTTGTCCGCGGGGGCCCCTAAAATAGCGTCTGAACGCCCCACTGCACCTTCGTCTCGTGATCGAGCAACCATTTCTTCCGCCAAAGCCCGCCTCCATAGCCCACTAGGTCCCGTTTGGACCCGATCACCCGATGACAGGGCACCACGATAACGATATTGTTCTTTCCATTTGCCGCTGCCGCCGCCCGGATATTCCTTGTATCTCCCAGCCGGCGAGACAATTCCAGGTAACTGATGGTCTTCCCGAAAGGGATCGCCATAAGCTCATTCCAAACCCGCTGCTGGAACTCGCTCCCTTCCTGGTAGATCGGAAAGTCAAACACTTTTCGCTGTCCCTGGAAATATTGGATCAGCTGTTCGATGCATTGGATCACCACCGGGGTGACAGGACCGCCGAGCTGACGACCGCGATAATCTTCCTCGTCCAGCCGGTCGACAAATAGTATCTCACTGATATACGTATCCGTGCCACCCACGCGCAACAAACCCAGCGGGGACTGGTAATAGGTTGATGTTATTTCTACGGTTGTTGCCATAAATGCTCTTTCACGCGAGAAAAGCTCCTTCATCCGGGAATTAACCCCTCACCCAAGCCTCCATCCGTTCTCCACTTGCCTGTCCGGCTGGATTAAAACTACTTCTTTTTTGTCAGTATATACACCAAGGACCAGGCATTCGCTGAAAAAATTGGCGATCTGCTTGGGTGGAAAATTGACTACCGCCAGCACCTGCCGACCCATGAGGTCCCCCCGGCTGTACAAATCGGTGATCTGTGCCGAAGACCTCCGTATCCCCAACGGACCGAAATCGACCGTCAGCTGCCACGCCGGCCGTTTTGCTTTGGGGAATTCGTTAACTTCGAGGATCGTTCCGACCCGGATATCTATCTTTTCAAAATCGGGCCATTCGATCGTGGGTGAAGTCGCCATTAGCTCATTTTTTAATCAACTAAATATACTATTTTATGAAACGCACAGCAACGGCCGTATGGAACGGCTCCGGTAAAGACGGCAAAGGCAATCTCACGACTCAAAGCACCACCCTCAACAAAACCCAGTACTCCTACAAATCGCGTTTTGAGGAAGGCGTGGGCAGCAACCCGGAAGAACTGATCGCCGCCGCGCATGCAGGCTGCTTTGCTATGGCGCTGGCCTTTGGCTTGCAAGGAGGAGGGTTCACACCCGACGAGCTCGACGTGACAGCAACCGTTACACTGGACGTTAGCAGCGGCACGCCCACCATCACCAGCTCACACCTCGAGCTGAAGGGGAAGATCCCGGGCATCAGCAACGAGAAGTTCCAGGAGTTTGCCAAAGGCGCCGAACAAGGCTGCCCCGTCAGCCGGGTACTCAAAGCAGAGGTAAGTCTCAACGCCACCCTGATCAGCTAATTAAATTTTGATTTACATGAGCACAAAAAAATCATCCAAAACCACCCGCCGCGATTTTATACGTACCACCGCGGTGGCGTCCTCCGCCTTCTTCATCGTACCCCGTCACGTACTGGGCCGCGGTTTTATCGCGCCCAGTGACAAGCTGCAGCTCGCGGCGATCGGCGCCGGCGGTAAAGGGGGGGATGACCTGAAACATTTTTTCGGAACCGGCAAGGTCGATGTGGCTTACCTCTGCGATGTCGACGACCGCCAGGCGGCGAATTCGGTAAAGGCATACACCAAGGCCAAATACTACAAGGATTTTCGCGAGATGCTCGACAAGGAGCACAAACATATCGATGCGGTCCAGGTTTCAACGCCGGATAACTGTCACGCGGTGGCGGCGATGGCTGCTATCATGCTGGGCAAGCACGTATATGTCCAAAAACCGATGACCCACGATATCTATGAGGCCCGCATGCTAACGGAAGCGGTCAAACGATACAAGGTGGTGGCGCAGATGGGCAACCAGGGCGCGTCCAACAATGGCGTCCGGCTCATGCAGGAATGGTATAACGCCGGGCTGATCGGAGACGCGACCGATATCCATGTCTGGACAAATCGCCCGGTATGGCCGCAAGGCGGGCCGCCACCCACAAGCACCGACCCGGCGCCGCCGGAATTGAACTGGGACCTGTGGCAGGGCCCAGCCACAGCTGCCGACTACCACAAGGAATACCTGCCCTTCAACTGGCGCGGCTGGTGGGCCTATGGCACCGGCGCCCTTGGCGACATGGGCTGTCACCTGATCGACCCTGCATTTAAGACCGTCGGTCTGGGCTATCCTTCCGAAGTCGAATGCAGTGTCGCGACACTCGTCGAAAAAATGTGGACCCCCGCCTATCATCCCGAAAGCTGTCCAGCGGCTTCCATCGTAAAGATGAAATTCCCGGGCAAGACCGGGAAGCCGGACGTCAATCTGCACTGGATGGACGGCGGCCTGCTCCCCGACCGCCCGGACGAACTGGGCCCCGATGAGATGATGGGTGACCGGAGCGGCTGCGGCGTGATCATAACCGGCACAAAAGGCAAAATGATGTGCGGGACCTATAGCGAAAACCCGACCCTGCTTCCCACCTCGCGGATGCAAGGCCTTGACGTCCCGCAGACGATCGCCCGCGTACCGGGCGGGGCCAATGGGCACTATGGCCAATGGATCGATGCCTGTATTGCCGGTTATGGCAAGAACGACCTGAGCTCGCCCTTCGAATACGCCGGGCCGCTGACAGAAACGATCCTGATGGGGAACCTTGCGCTGCGGAGCTGGAGCATCAAAGATGCGAGCGGGAAATTCAATGGCCGTAAAAAGCTGCTTTGGGATGCTGCCAATATGAAGATCACCAATTTTGACGAGGCCAACCAGTTCGTGAAACGCAACTACCGCCAGGGCTGGAGCCTCGGCATATAGTCGGTCCGCGAAGCGGCCCGACGGAAAAGGATAAAACCCGGCGT
>Ga0206895_1275_pt1 | contig 11235 bp, 14 predicted proteins | sample Alteio_BWOrgHeat_51_FD_152967 | JGI IMG/M metagenome (GOLD analysis project Ga0206895, IMG submission 152967) | Enriched cells from forest soil in Barre Woods Harvard Forest LTER site, Petersham, Massachusetts, United States -... | ecosystem: Environmental > Terrestrial > Soil > Temperate forest >...
ACGACTGATTTTGGGAATCTTTTTGGCGTAACTCATAGCGCAGTTTCACAATGGGAAAATGGGAAGAGGAAACTGAGCCCTGCTATTGAATTTCTCATTCGCCTTCACGCTCTTGATCATCTGCATTTAATAGAAAAGGAGTTTGGATCTTTTTACAAAGAAGTGAATGTAAAAATGCTTTCGAATCCAGAAACTGAAAAAGCAAAAATTATAGAAGTGAATGCTTCAGAAAAAGATTTGAAAATTGCTATTTAGAAGTTCTTTAGGTCGCAAAAAGACTCCGGAACGGCTAAACCTTTTATTTATAAAGTTTTTTTTAGTTCAGACAGGTAGCGATCTGAGCCTTCCCCTAAATCTAAATAATAGGAAAATACAACTCACCATCGTGAAAGATCCTGAGAATGTTCCTATCCTCAAAAACTTTAAGAAGAGAGTCTTTCTGCCTTCATGAAAAAATTTGATAGCGATTGGACAAAAATCGACTAGAAAAATAAAGGGGCTCCAGTCCGTTAAGACCTTCCCCCTTTAAGTAAGAAGGTGACTGAGTCTAGTTAAAGACTCACCTTCTTGCGGTTTGGCATACTTGGAGCCGGACTCAGACCAGTCTGGGATGCTCCCCAAAAATTTTAAGTCCGCCTCATCTTCTTTACACCACACAAGGTGGCCTGACAATTGTACAGATAAATTAGCATGCCTGGCCATTTGAATCTATCTAAAAATGATAAAATAATTTATTTACATCTAGGCACAGGACAAGCCTAGTATTTGACTGCACAGACAAATAATCCCGATTCGCGTTCATGCCTCGAATTCGAAGATTCATAATATTATTAATCTAAGTTGAAATCATTGGTAAAAGCCTATAGGTGCTGACAGCGGAGGATATATGCTTTTCTTATGGTAAAACCAAACTTCTCAGAAAATGGGGCCATCATCGCAGTAAAAACAAATGATAGTATAAGGGGCCCTATTAGACTAGCTGCGAATGCCCATATTTTTGTGGCAGATCCTATTGGCAAAAAATCTGTAACGTACTGTGGTCCGTCGGAAACAGAGATTTGTATGTTCTCTTTTTTAGATGCCAACCACTGGCTGCTCAATCGAAGACCTCGATCTCGATGCCATAAAGGCGTGCTTTAAAAAAGTGGGCAAGAAATTCGAAGAATCTAAAGCCATCTCTCTTCATTTATATTTGAAAAAACAATCTAAATCGATTCCAAGCAAGGGAGCTATTTTGCTATTTGGCAAAAACCGAACAGAAATCTTTCCTCATGCGACCATTCGCTGCGTTCGTTTTTCAGGAATAGCCAGAGATGAAGTCTTGGATCATCAGGATATCGACGATTATCTCCCGCTGGCTTTGGATAAAATTACATCGTTTGTGCAACGCAATACCAAATTGGGTGCAGAGATCGGCCCATCGATCCGAAAAAATATCGCAGAATATCCGCCCGTTGTAGTGAAAGAGGCTGTTACTAATGCTTTGATCCACACTGATTACAGCGCCGCTGGCAGTCAAACCCAAGTTGCTATTTTTGATGACCGGATCGAGATTACCAATCCAGGGGCGCTACCTTTTGGTCTCAATATGGAAGACGCCCTTCAAGGAGTCTCTCAATTGAGAAACAGAGTCATCGGCCGTTGTTTTCGAGAACTGGAACTGATCGAGCTGTGGGGATCTGGTTTGAAACGGATGATTTCTCAATGTCAAAAATCGGGAATAGCAATTCACAAATTCGAAGAATTGGGCCATTTCTTCCGTGTCACCCTATTCAATCGCAGGGAAGCAGTGCTTGCTGTCCGTGGATGGAGAAAAGATTTAATGGATCTGATTGCAAAAAGAAAAGAAGTCACCACAAAAGATGCCGCAAGTTTCTGGAAAATCTCGGATCGTGCGGCAAGGGTTCGTCTAAAGAAAATGGCCGAAGAGGGCCTGATTGCTGAAATATCCACTCATGCTTTTGATCCACAGAAGAAATTTATTCTCAAATGAAACTATCGAAGATGTTCATCCAAGAACTCTAAAATAACTTTTGCAGCTTTCATTTGATTTTGTTTTTTCACAAGCCCATGTCCTTCATCATCGAAAATGAGGTACTGATTAGGAACACCAGTTTTGTTTACTGCTTCAATAATTTGGTCCGACTCAATCTTTAACACTCTTGGATCATTAGCACCTTGAATTACTAAGAGAGGATTTCTAATGCTGTCTGCATGAAAGAGGGGCGAAATACTTTCCAAGTAAACAGTTTCTGTCTCCGGATTGCCAATTTTTTTATAAAAAGCTTCTCGTTGTGTCTCCCACCAGGAAGGAATGCTTTTGAGTGTTCGGACCCAGTTTGATATCCCAAAGATATCCACACCAACAGCCATTTCATTCGGTCTAAAAGCTAAGGCTGCCAAAGTCATATAACCTCCATAACTTCCTCCGATGATACCGATCTTATCCTTATCAATATTGCCTGTTCCGATAAGGAAATACTTAGCCCAAATACAGTCATCTAAATCGGCTTCACCATGTTTGTGATCAGCAGACTTAAAAAAAGACTTGCCGTACCCCGAACTCCCCCGATTATTCACACTCAAAACAGGATAACCATGGTTGACCAGATATTGAATCAGATAACTATACCCTATACGTGATTGACCACCTGGGCCCCCATGCACCCATAAAAGGGCCGGCATCTTCTTATCTTTTTGCATATCTTTGGGTTTATAATATAATGCAGGGATCAAAGTTCCATCGTAAGATGGATAACGAATAATTTCAGCATCAACAAGATCTGCAGGATTGATTTCGGAGCTTAGGGAATTAGTCAGTTTATGAAAATGCGAGGTCTCGAAATTATAATAATAGAGGTCACTGGGAGAACGATCTCCATTAACATAAAATAGCATCGATTTTTCAGTTTTCGAGATGCTTACTTGGGTGATTTCTCCTGCGGGCAGCTTGGGCAGAGGCACTCTTGCGTTAGTCTGTTGATCGTGAATTTGGATAACAGTTTTCCCGTCTTCATTGATCCCTGTTACGCGATATTTGCCAGTATGCGAAAAACTACAGAAAAAAATATCCCATGGATGATTTTCTACGATCTCAGTAACTCCGGAATCTATATGCAAGCGCTTTAGATAAGTAAATTCACTATCCTGATCGGTGAGATAGTAAAGATAGCGGCAGTCCGCGCTAAAATCCACGGGTTGATATTGAATATCATCTTGATGAGGTGCGATATTTTGGAGAGTATTTGTAGACAAGTCATATAAGTAAAATTCTGAACTATTGGCTGATACTGTCTTAGTTAAAGCCAGATACCGCTTATCAGCTGAAATAGCGCGAAAACTCAAACGATTCTGGTTTTGATAAAGAATTTTAGGCTGAAAAGTCTCGATATCCATTTCATAAAGATCCATAAATTTTGGATCACGGTTATTTGACAAAAAGAAAAAGCTCTTTTGATCTTTACTCCATCCATAAAACTCTGATTTTGCATTAGTCCATGGAGTCAAATCACGAACACTTCCGTCTAGATCTCGAAGAAAGATATGATTGAGTTCATTTCCTAGACCATCGCTAGCATACAGAAATCGGTCATCAGTAGAGAATGCAGATAGAAGGGTGAAAGAATGATTTGTTGAATTGGTTAACTGCGTTTGATTTCCACCACAGACAGGTATTGAATAGACATTAAAAACTCCACTTTCATCGCTAGAAAAGAGGATTTTTTCTTCATTAAAACTAAAAGCTCCTCCCAAATATGTCTTTGTATTTAGAAATTGTTCTATAGCGTATTTTTTTATCGAAAGAGGTTCTGTTTTAGAAAACGCCATTATGCTTAGGCACACACCAGAACATCCCACTAACCCTACCAACAAAGACCTGATTTTCATAATGAGTTACCCTCTATCGTTTAGAAAAAGTTGAAAACTTCATACCTGTTTTATCTGTATCATTAAGAGCGCCCCCTGTTGACAGAGAAAAGTTGGACAGGGGTTGGACAATTTGATGTTCTAGGAAATGAATTGTTTGAGAGTAGATACATAACTCCTTTAAAATCAATATGCTCGGAGGGGGACTCGAACCGGCACGGAATTGCTTCCAGGGGATTTTAAGTCCGTTTCATCTTCCTTCTGCCGCGTAACGCGACCTGACAATTGTATAGAGAAAGTAACACGTCTTGCCCTTACAATCTAGACAATTGTTACCAGAAATTCCTAAACATTCTGTAATGTACTGGCCCTGAAACTAATAAAAAACAGATCCTATAAAAATCGGCAGCCTACTTATTACCGAATAGGTATAATCCAAGCGGAGGAACCAAATGAAAACAAAAAAATTAAGAAAAAAACGCTTAAGGAACATCGAATATACCGAAAGCTCCGGGAATGTTTTTGCTGATCTTGAAATTCCTAATCCTGAAGAAGCTCTAGCTAAAGCTGAAATTGCTATGAAAATCCATGATGTAATCAAGAAAAAGAAACTTACCCAGGCCAAAGCTGCTAAAATCCTCAAAATTACTCAGCCTAAAATTTCGCTGCTTCTTCGCGGATATTTAACAGACTTTTCTCTAGAACGAATACTCCGCTTCTTGAACGATCTTGGTCAGGATGTATATATCTCAATCGTGCCTTCTTCACACTCAGGACATAGGAGTACAATGGTTGAAGATTCTCCTTCTAACGCTCGAATTGCGGCCCTTAGCAAGTAAACATTCGATTCATCATAGGTTCACGAGGTGTAAAAACCTCGATTAACTAGACATCGTTTAAATATTGTTCCTTATTGCAGTGAAGAAAATTTCATATTCCCTTACAATCATACCCGATAAATTTAGGCTTTTGGAGGCAGTTGCAAAACTGCCTCTAAAGTCTATTTCTGGTAAAGAACTTTCCCATACGTGTCGATATGAGTTTTAAGATCGACACTGAGCTTTTTGGTATAGGCGACAACATCAAACTTGTAAGGCAACGGCGAGCGCTCATTCAGGGCGATATTGATCGCATTTGCCAATGCATCAGTTACATCAGTCCCCTGCAAAGCAAGATCTACATCAGAACCTGATTTGTAGTTACCCATGGCACGAGATCCAAAAATAATAGCTTTTTCGATGTCGATATAGGATTGAAAAACAGCCGTAATGAGCTTAATATCTGCATCAGTTAATCCGAACATTTACTTTTTAACTCCAAATATACCTGCTCTAGATTTGGAAAATAATGCTCTTTGATTAGCGCGACCGCATTAGATGCCTGCTCACGATTATATGTATGCGACAGAACATTTCTTTTTTCGAGCATTTCAATCCAGCCATGACCATTTTTAATAAGCTGGCCCGCAAAAGCTTCCTTAATAACATCGCGAGGGAAAACGGCAATAACCCCCTGGCTTTCCAGAAAGTCTTTGAGAGTTTTCCAGGAAAGTTCAAATGTAAATTCAAAACACTGAATAATCCCGGCCTCTTGGTACGGATCTAGCTGTTTTTTTTCCAATCCTCCTTTTAAGAAGAGAAAGGCATTTTCTAAATTCGTAAAACGTTGCTTCCAACGAATTGATTTGTCCACAAAGTATCCTTGAGAAATGTGCTTTACTATTTCAGAACTCAGAAAAAAGATCAATATTGCACTTGCGCGAGGTCAGGACACCTGAAAAGTTGCATAAAAATTTTAGTTGTTGGCCTCGTTCACTTCATCAGGGAAAACTTTCGGTCTTTTAATCGGCAGATGGATGGCAAGTGTATTTAGCAGAGGGTGATGGTAAAAAATAGAGTTGTTGTATTAACGTTTAGTTGCTAAAAAAAACATACGATAACTCTATGGATTCAGTATCTGCAAACCCGCTGCAAAATTCAACAAAAAAACGTTCAAAAATAAATCGATCTCGCCCGGCAATTGCGCAAAAAATCGTCGCCTTTCAAGCATTAACTCATCTGGAGCATAATAAAAAATCGGCTCGCGAGGCTGCAAATATACTCGAAATTCCCAACTCTACCATGAAAACATGGCGAACTCAAAAAACAGCTAAGGAGGCAATGGAAGATGAGATCGCTACATTTTTGCAACTCCGGCAGGCAGCGCCTTTCTGTGCCGCATAGTTGTAGCAACTATGTATAACAATAAGTGTGGGGCAAGCGGAACCTGTGGTGTACAACAAAGCCTGCGCCACTCGGGATTAGATAAATATATAGCTACTTCTACAGAAGCGGCTAATCGGACGAGAAAAACGACGTGCAGCCTAGAAATTTGACCGAATATGTGAAAAAGGCCACGTCAGGAGCTTATGCATGAAGCATAAATCTTTGATAATAAATGTGCTCGGAACCGGAGTCGAACCGGCATGGAGGCATCATTCACATATTCGCTCATTCTACTTTTGGCTATTTCTCCTGAAATTTCCCAAGATTGCTCAAAAAGGCGCTCGATCTGCGACCGAATATTTTCCCTGCGCATGTGAAGGAGGCCGGCATGGAAGCACAATAATCAGTGATTCCTCTTCCAATGCTAGAATCGTAGTTCTAGGTAAATAAGCTTCTATAAAGAACGTAGTTACTTAATTTGAATACGGTTGTTTTCTTGATTGCCAATTTGTCGATGGATATGTCCTTTTTGATAGAGAATATAGGTAATTGACTCTTGTCCCAATAGGTTAAGATATGTTTTACAAAAAACTTCTTTCTGCAAAGATCCCGTAAAAAGGAGATCATACTTTCTACCTTCTTCATGGATAGAAAGTTCAATATTTGCATGAGGGAAAAGCGAGTGCAGCATAGCTCGAAATTCTTGTAACTTGTCTTGATCTTTCTCATGCTCCAGACAAGATACTGAAACTGTGCGATAATGCTCTGGAGACTTTTCAGCTGTCATAGCTAATGCATACATGAATATATTAACTCCTTCAAATCCAAAGTGTGGAATAGCCATTCGCACTTCGTCTTTTTTATTGAGGTGTTGAATAAGATCAGCAGTCAAAATTTGGGTGAGGGAAGGACTATGAGTGAGAATAATTGGATCCACGCCTTTTCCGGAGAGAGTATCTTCAGTGCTAAAGCCTAACGCTAAAAATCCATTTTCACTAAGACGGCCACGCGCCTTCATGAGATCCGTTAAACCGTTAAGTCGCTTTTCCAATGACCAATCAGTTAACGCGTCGTAATCAACAGCAAGAACCGCGCAATAGTCTCTTGTTTCTCCAGGAAGATCATCGATGTTGTTATAAGCAGATATGTTGAGAGAAATATCTGGGTATTGAGCAAAAAAATCTCTAATTTTTTGAATTTGAAGCGGATTAATCCCTTTTGGATCTACACAATCAATCGCTATGCTTTTGAAGCCTGCAAGAAGAAGTTTTTCCAGAGTAATAAAGTCAGACATAAGCTCTCCACTGCCCATGCTAAGCAATTTAATGGGAGCGCTTTTGTCAACTTGAATAGCCACTAAACGGCGAACAATTCCATTTTCAAGGTTATTTCTTCGAGGATTATTTAAACGATGAAATGCTTGTGTACCCGGACAACCGCATTCAGATAGTTGAAGAGGTTTAAAGATCAGTTTGCCCCAATCTTTTGACATTGGATCTAATGATATCGTTGTGTCGGATATAAAATCAGCTGTCGAATGAACATGCTGAAACATTTCAAATAATTTTGGATTGCAATTAGAAGTTTTAGAGATCTCTTTAGAGCAAAATTCTCTATAATTTTTACTGCTAAGACAAAATAGTTTGATAATAGCACCTAAAACTACGAAGGGAAACGTCACCAGTGCTATTGCTATTTTTAATGCGGTTTTCGCCCAAGATCCTCCAGAAGAAGAACAAGCCCCTTGATCTGTGACATGCACTGATTCATCATGAAAAACGATTACTTGCTTCCCCTTCAGGAGAGTTCTGGCTGGAGCAAGCAAAAAATCCCCTATTTTTTCGATATTAGAAGTTGAATCTGCTCGAGACGAGAGAAGAAAATTTTGAATGCAATGCATCTTTTCACCTCATGTAAAAGTTTTTAAAAAAAAAGCAGGCAGTACCCGCTTCTTTCATGTTTTCTTTAATTTTTAGGGCCTGAATTTTAACTTTTCCCCTCAATTAATTCCATGTCTATCTCCGAAGAAAGTGAATTTTTTTTATTAATAACTTGAGTTTCGGGTTTTTACACGAGAGCAAATACAACTTCAGAACTGCTTAAATTCAATGTACGCGTTCACGGGGTAGGGGGGCTGCCTGACCTTATCCAAGAACAGGCGGTGCCGGTCCCTTTTCAAGACGAGGACACCTAGCCTCCTCTACACTAAGACGTTAAGAAATTTTCAGAATTTACTTTGGTTTACTAAATGACTATTGCGATGCAATAAGGATTAGATACCATAAAACACCACGAGTCGAGGCACGCATTTGTCTGATAAACCAAAATTAAAAAAGAAATGTTTAGAAAATATCGAATATACCGAAAGCTCCGGGAATGTTTTTGCTGACCTTGAAATTCCTAATCCTGAAGAAGCTCTAGCTAAAGCTGAAATTGCTATGAAAATCCATGATGTAATCAAGAAAAAGAAACTTACCCAGGTCAAAGCTGCTAAAATTCTCAAAATTACTCAGCCCAAAATTTCGCTGCTTCTTCGCGGATATTTAACAGACTTTTCTCTAGAACGAATGCTCCGATTCTTGAACGATCTTGGTCAAGATGTCTATACTGTTTGAGTTTGGGGTTTGGAGTTGGCTACTTCATAATTATCGTCTTCCCGTAATATCTGCTTTTACGCTTTTAGTACCAATAGTTGCCATTATAAGCTCCGTATTAGTTCTCGGCGAAGCTCTCCAATCATGAAAAATATTTGCGGGAATATTAGTAATTGCAGGCCTTTGCATTAACTTATTAGGCCCTCGTCTCTTTGCAAAAAAATTATAACAATTGATTCATAGGAAGCTGCCCCTTTCTGTTACTCTTTCAATCATTGATACGGTTGAAGTATCGGCTCATCACCTGGTAAGTCAATCGCGAACTTAAATGGGATTCTAGGCCCTCGAATTGCACCGAAATGCATTTTTACTTCTATTACAACAAGCTATTAGAAAAAGACTTGCGTCTAAAGATTGCACCGTCATGGGAGAAAAAATCGCTATGGCGGTGCAATTGAGACAGGGTGCCATAATGTGCTACGGGTCGTCCCTTCTTTATTAATCAGTTTGAGAGATCTCAACTCATCCAAAAGTTTTTGAATTTGGCGTCTTGTTAACATAGGCAATACCTGTGTCAGGTCCTGAAACCTGGCGCCTTTTAAGGCAGAATCTCGAATATGCTTTAGCAGCAGTTCTTTATTCGTATCACGATCAAGACCTCTCTTACGAGTATAGGCTCCGCTTTTGCCAATAAAATCATAATAAGCCCTAGAGAACAAATACCGTACCCCACGACCTCGACTATATTTTTCTAGGATACCTGCCTCAATCAAATTTTTAACCTGCGGTTGCCATTTCTGAGGGATTGATTCTTCTCTATGCACTAAATCTAAAATAAGAAAATCTTCTATGGAAAAACTCTTCAATCTCTCCTGGCCCACTTTTTCTAAAAAACGCAAAAAATTTGCATCTTGAATATCTCCTGGCAGAGTGAGAAAAACTTGAGTTTCATCAAGAAGAATGTTCAATAATCACCTGCCAATACAAATTTGCACACAATCTTAAACGTGTTAAGATTTTTTGCCAAACACCATACTATAATTTCTAAACGCATCGACAGGAGACCCATCCCTGATAAAACAAACGAAAAACAGGGAAGATTCCGAAAGGGTCGATCCGAAAATCCCTTTGGAAGACCGCGAGGAATTAGAAACAAAGCCGCTTTTCAGAAGTACACCCGATATGGTATGAGCCTTTTGAAAGATTTGATTTGGTACTTTCAAGAGGCTGGGCTTGAGGCTAAGAGAAAACTGCTTGCTTCGATCTTTCCAGCAAAATTGACTTTTCAAGATGGAAAATATCGAACCGACGGACTTAACCCAGCGCTCGTAATTATCCTACAAAAAGCCAATCACTTAGAAAGTAAAAAATGTGGAGACACTCTCATTTCTGAAAATGTCTCCGGGGATGTGCTCGGAGCCGGAGCGTTCTCGAACCAATTTCTCGAGGGAATGAAGCAACTTTATGAGCTTGAACCGTTTATCAAAGTGAAGCCTTACCTCACAAACCAGTGGGAAAAGAGCGGTAGAGTGAGCAAAAACGCCTCATAACCCAGAGGAATCCGCCGAGCTCCATCTCCCTCCCACGACATAGAACATCGTCTTCCAGGGGGCAGGTGAGAGTGTGTAGTTCAAAATTTGATCAAGTATTAGATTCAGTAATAGAAGAAAAAATTAACCGCGCCTCTTGACGAAATTTAGGATGATGGCCATGAAAGGGAAGAAATTAATACAAAATTACATCGATGGATGGAAAATTGGTGATGAGATGAGTGCGGCAGAATGGGAAAAAATTAAAACAAAAAAATATATCTAACGTTCAGATTTTATGTCAGCAACTTGCGAATAAAAATTAACTGCGATACAGAAAATAGATGTATTAGGCTTTTAATAAAGAATTTACAATTTTTAAAAAATCCTCTTCATGAAAGCAGACATAATCTGCGTAAGGGCTGGGGGGATCTTCCTCGTTAAGCTTACGATGAATAACGGTAATGCCAGCTTTTTTTGCAGATTCTACACCTTTGGGATCATCTTCAACGGCAATGCATCTTTTTAGATCAAGAGACAAACCCAATCCATCTTCCATTTTTTCAAGGCCCTTGAGATAGGGCATTGGGTCAGGTTTTCTCCCGACATAATCTTCGCTGTACAGGACGAATTTCATTAAAGATGTAATCTTTCTCTTTTGCAGTATTGGTTCTGCTGAATCGCGGCGAGCGTTAGTTATAATTGCTTGTGGAATGCCTAAACTACCAATCCGTTCGAGAAGTTCGGAAACCCCGGGTCGCATTTCCAAAGTGAATAAGTATTTTTGAAATTCTAAATCGACGGCTTTGAGGTAGTCTTCTTTTGGAACCTTCAAGCCAAGTTCCTCTCGCATCCATTCCCAATTTTGGTTGCCGTTATTTTCATAGATTCGTTTACGAAAGAGTTCATCTAGTTTGATGCCATGTTGAGCAAGGACTACTTCATGCTTGGACCAATGTGCATCAGCGGTTGAGAAGATGGTATTGTCGTAATCCCAAAAAAAAGCTTGAATCGACGTCATTTGTAAACATCCTATCGGAA
>Ga0206895_1242_pt2 | contig 11207 bp, 8 predicted proteins | sample Alteio_BWOrgHeat_51_FD_152967 | JGI IMG/M metagenome (GOLD analysis project Ga0206895, IMG submission 152967) | Enriched cells from forest soil in Barre Woods Harvard Forest LTER site, Petersham, Massachusetts, United States -... | ecosystem: Environmental > Terrestrial > Soil > Temperate forest > O...
GTTGCCTCCAGCATCAGCAGGCTTGTCAGGAAGGCTGCGTCGACCGAATCCACGTCACCCACAAAACCGTAGTCGATCTCCGGGTGGATCCTTTTATGTGCCAGGATGCTGTTTCCATCCGCGCCGGTGAGGCCTACCGCATTGCAACCCCGGGCCTGGAGTTGAGCAACAATATGCTTGTTGATCGTCCCGGCATAAACCATCGTTACGACTTTCAACGTCTCCGCATCGGTTATCCGGCGCCCATCGACGAGCTGCTGCCGGATCCCCAAGCCCTCGGCGACTTTTGTAGCCAGCTTACCACCCCCATGCACCAGGATCTTCTTTCCAGGGATGGCGGCAAAACAATCCAGGAAGCCATTCAGCTTCGACTCATCATCGATGATGTGGCCGCCGATCTTTATGATGGATAATTGCATGGTTATTTTTTCCTCAGGATATCTGCCAGGACGGCCTGGGCCGCCCACACCCGATTTGCCGCCTCGCGTGTAACGATGCTTGACGGGCCGTCCAGGATCTCGTCGCTCAGCTCGACATTCCGTCTTACCGGCAGACAGTGCATCACCTTGGCTTTATTGGTAACCCGGAGCTTCTCATTTGTCAACATCCATTCGGGGTCATTGCAATAGATCTTTCCGTAATCCGTGTACGTACTCCAATTTTTGACGTAGACAAAGTCGGCGTCTTTTAGTGCCGCGTCCTGGTCATGCGTAATGGTTGCGCCTTTTGTGAATTGGGTATCCAGCTCGTAGTCTTCGGGATGGGTGATGACAAAGTCGGTATTCCCCCAGGCATTGATCCATTGGGCAAAGCTGTTGGCGACGCACTGCGGAAGCGCCTTGACATGTGGCGCCCAGGTGAGGACGATTTTTGGTTTTCGGGTGATGCCCCCCATTTCCTCCCGGATCGTAATGATATCCGTCAAACTCTGCAATGGGTGAAGCGTGGCGCTCTCCAGGCTCACCACCGGTATCCCCGAGTATTTGATGAATTGTTTTATATAAAGCTCGCTGTAGTCATCTTCCTTGTTTTTCAGCGATGGGAACGTCCGGATGCACAGGATATCGAAATAATTGCCCATGATTGGCGCCGCATCCTTTACATGCTCGACCGTATTTCCGCTCATGATCGCTTCTTCCTCAAACTCCAGGGCCCAACCCTCTTTGTCTACATTGAAGACAATGGGTTCCGCGCCCAGGTTTTGTGCCGCGATCTGCGTCGATAACCTTGTGCGCATACTCGGGTTGAGGAATAGCAATCCAACCCGGCGGTTGGCGCCCAGGGTTTTGTCCTTTAGCGGATCGGCTTTGTACGCCAACGCCTGAGAGACAAGGCTGTCGATGTCATTGGCATCATGTGCAGAAATAAAATTTTTCATGGTTCTAACATTTGGCGGTAATCTCCTCCTGGATCGCCTCCAGAAAACCGTCAGCGTCCTTCTTCCGGAGCGCCAGCGACGGCAGTAACCGGATCGTATTCGGCTTGGCCTCACCGGTAAATATATGTTGACTGAACAACAAATCCTTTCTGAGCTCCTTCAACTCTTCCGGCAGATCGAACCCGATCATGAGGCCCTTGCCCCTCACGCGCATCAACTGCGGGATCTTCCGGAGCTCGTTCATGATATACCCGCCGGTTTCGGCGGCATTGGCGATCAGCCCTTCCTGTTCGATCACTTCGAGAACTGCGAGTGCCGCCGCACAAGCCAGATGGTTGCCGCCAAAGGTCGTACCAAGCATCCCATGTTTCGCCTGCAACTGTGGCGCAATGATTATACCTGCAACCGGGAACCCATTTCCCATCCCTTTGGCCATGGTATAGATATCGGCATCGACGCCGGCGTGATCATGGCTGAAGAACTTTCCACTGCGGCCATACCCGCACTGGATGCTGTCGGCGATAAAGATCGCGCCGTGCTTTTTGGTGAGCCTGCTGATGGCTTGCAGGAACCCGGGCGTAGCCTCATTGATCCCGCCCACGCCCTGGATGCCTTCCACGATCACCGAAGAGACCTCGTCGCCATGTTGCGCGAAATAATCGCCAAGCGCCGCCTCATCGTTGAACGGGAGGAACACGACATTCTCGGTTTGATTGACGGGTGCGACGATTGCGGGGTTATCGGTGGCGGCTACTGCAAGGGAGGTCCGGCCATGGAAGGATTTCCGAAAGGCGATCACCTTCTTCCGGCCATTGTGAAAACTGGCCAGCTTCAGTGCATTCTCATTCGCTTCCGCCCCGGAGTTGCAAAGGAAGAGCCGGTAATCGGGACGGCCGGAGACCTTGCCCAGTTTCTCCGCCAGCTCTTGCTGCAGTGGAATATGGATGGAATTGGAATAGAAGCCTACCTTATTCAGCTGATCGGTGATCCGCTGTACATAATGCGGGTGGGTGTGGCCGATGGAAATGACCGCATGTCCGCCATACAGGTCAAGGTATTGCTGGCCCTCCAGGTCCCATACATAGGAACCCTTTGCTTTTACGATGGTGATATCATTGATTGGGTATACGTCGAATAACTTCATAGTCATGTAATTAAAAGGCGATTGGTTTAAGTTGCAGGCCGGTTGTCTCTTCCAGCCCGAATTGGAGATTCATATTTTGAACGGCCTGGCCAGACGCTCCTTTCAGCAGGTTGTCGAGTGCCGAGTGGATGACCAGTTGGCTTTTCGTCTGTTCAAGTTGGATCAGACATTTATTGGTATTTACGACCTGTTTGAGGGAGATGGGGGTGCGGCTCACGTGGGTGAATGGATGGCCGCGGTAAAACTCGTCGAACAGGTGTTGTATTTCTTCCGCCGGCTTGTTGCATGGCAGCTGACTGCTGATAAAGATGCCGCGGGTGAAGTCGCCGCGCCAGGGAACGAAATGGATGGCGGGAACAGTGCCCTGCAGCTGTTCCAGGGTTTGGCCGATCTCGCTCAGGTGTTGGTGAGTCAGGGTTTTGTAGGCCTGAATATTGTTGGCACGCCATGAGAAATGGCTGGTTGGTGACAGGCTTTGGCCTGCGCCGGTCGAACCGGTTATCCCGGTGGTGTATACTTCGGTCAGTAAGCCGGCTTTTGCGAGCGGGAGAAGACCGAGTTGAATGGCCGTGGCAAAACACCCGGGGTTGGCGATCTTCTTTGCCTGGCGAATGGCTTCGCGATTCAGCTCGGGCAGGCCGTAGACCCAGGGTTGCACCTTGAGTCGAAAATCCTGTGAAAGGTCGATGATCCGGGTGTTGTCGAGGCGGGTCGCCGATTCGTCCATGAATTTTTTTGCCTCGCCGTGGCCGACGCAGAGGAAGAGGACATCGATGTCGCTATGCCATTCGGGGTCGAACCGCAACTCGGTTTCGCCGAACAGGTCTTCGTGTGCGGAATACACCGGTTTGCCCGCGTTGCTTTTGGAGTGGATGAAACCGATCTCTACCCCGGGATGCCGGAGCAACAGCCTGATCATCTCTCCGCCGGTATAACCGGCTCCGCCGATGATGCCTGCTTTTATCCGACTCATGGCTGGGTTTCGTTGATCTTGTGAAAAATACTGGTCTGATTGCCGAATATTTTTGCAAACCCCTTTACGTCATCTCCGCTCCAGCCCTTGTTCATCTCCCCATAACTGCCAAACTTGCTGCTCATCAGGTCATGCCCGCTCTCTATCCCGGTGATCGTGTAGCGGTATGGTTGCAAGGTGACAAAGACCTTGCCGCTGACCGTCGCCTGTGTGTCTTCCAGGAATTTCTCGATGTTTCGCATGGTCGGATCGAGCATCTGCCCTTCATGGAGCCAGTTCCCGTACCAGCTGCTCAACTGGTCCTTCCAATAGAGCTGCCATTTGGTGAGCGTATGTTTTTCCAGGAGGTGATGCGCCTTGATGATAATGATGGGAGCAGCAGCCTCGAAGCCGACGCGCCCTTTGATCCCGATGATCGTGTCGCCGACATGGATGTCGCGGCCAACGCCGTAGGGCTGGGCGATCGCCTGAAGATATTGTATTGCCTCTACCGGGTTCGCAAATGACTTTCCGTCGATGCTTTTTAGCTCGCCTTTTTCGAAGCCCAGTTCCAGCTGCCGGGTTCCTTTTTCGGTTACCGGTGTTGGCCAGGCGTCCTCAGGGAGGTATTCTTTTGAGGTCAGCGTCTCTTTACCGCCGACCGATGTCCCCCAGAGACCCTTATTGATGCTGTATTTCGCTTTCTCTGTATTCATTTCGACACCGTTGTCCTTCAAAAACGCGATCTCTTCTTCGCGACTTAGTCGCAGATCGCGGATTGGCGTGATGATCTCCACTCCTGGCAACATGCTTTGGAACACCATATCGAACCTCACCTGGTCATTCCCCGCTCCCGTGCTGCCATGGGCAACGGCGGTAGCGTCCACCTTCTTCACGTGATTTGCGACCGCGATGGCCTGGACCATCCGCTCTGCGCTGACGCTAAGCGGGTAGGTGGCATTCTTCAGCACGTTGCCGTAGATGAGATATTTGATACAGCTGTTGTAATATTCATTTGTGACGTCCACGCATTCGAAGGATGCCACTCCAAGTGTCTTTGCACGATCGGCGATCTGTGCGATCTCGGCTTTGCTGAATCCTCCTGTATTGACGGTAAGTGCGTGGATCTCGAGGCCCCTGACCTTTTGCAGATAGACTGCACAATACGTGGTATCCAACCCGCCGCTATATGCTAAAACGACCTTATTGCTCATGGCCTTTTATTAACTAATTAGAAATGAAAGAAGGTATGGAATAACGAGCGGGACCGGCCGCCGCTATTTCCACCATTCCCGCCGTGGCCCTCGCCGTCTTTCTTTCGAAACGGGGCCAGCAATTTCCACTGCTTGATGCGCATGAAGCGCTCGTAGAGCTTTGAATGCTTTCGGAATTCCTGGGTAGTCTCTTCCGGCTCGTAGTGGTCTTTTGGGTCATAGAGCATGGCGGTACACATGCAATTCTTCCGCTCTTTACCCATGAGGATCTCATAGTTAACACAGCTTTTGCAGCCTGCCCAGAAAGCGTCGTCCTGGGTGAGCTCGGAATAGGTGACCGGTTCATAACCCAGGTCCGAATTGATCTTCATGACGGCAAGCCCGGTTGTCAGTCCGAAGATCTTTGCTTCAGGGTAGGTCGTGCGGCTGAGCTGAAAGATCTTTTGCTTGATCTGCTTGGCCAGTCCGCTTTTCCGGAAAGGGGGGGAGACGATCAGCCCGGAGTTGGCAACATACTCGCCGTGGCTCCAGGTCTCGATATAGCAAAACCCTGCCCAGATCCCATCATCCGTGAATGCGATGACGGCTTTGCCTTCCCGCATCTTTTGTTGAATATAGTCCGGGCTCCGTTTTGCAATACCGGTACCCCGCGCCATCGCCGAGGACTCCATTTCATCACAGATGATCTGCGCAAAATCCTGGTGGGATGCGTCAGCTATAAGTATTTTGAATTGTTGCTGTTCCATTGTTTGATGTGTGCGCTTGATGAAGAGAACTTGCTCCATGGACAGTGGTGTGGCCAGTGGGCGACAAGGCAGCCGAAAGGTTCGTTATAATGACGGGGAGTATCAACGTCGTACCCAAAATGGAATGGGCCGGACGGAAAAAACTGGGCACACGGGCGCAGCAAAAAACCCACGCTTGTTCAGGGCGTGCAATATCACCAGGTAACGTGATATGGGTGAGTTTTTTTTCATTTCAATTACTGATGAATTTGTGAGGATGCAAAGTTGCACATTTTTTTGAATTCGAGGGGATTAAAATGGGAATTTTACATAAAATTTACCCGTGCGGCCGGGTGCGGGCCGATCCCGCGTCCCGGCGCGCCAGCTCAGGCGTCCCGCGCGCGCCAATCCCGCGCCCCGCGCGCGCCTGTTAAACCTTCCCTAAAGGCTGCCGGCCCGGGCATCGAGGCTCCGGAAATCCGCATTTTTGCGGTAATCCAACCGACCAGCTATGGCTGCCAACTACTTGAAAATAACTGCCCGCCGCCTTTTCCGGCAAAAGACAATCTCACTGATCAATATCTTCGGCCTGTCCATCGGGCTCGCCGCCTGCTTGCTGATCTTTCTGTACGTTCGGCATGAAAGCAGCTACGACGCGTACCATCCCAACGCTGCCCGCGTTGCCCGCCTGACCACCGTCATTCATGGCGCGGGTTCCGATGTCGACGTGGCGCTGGCACCTTTTCCGGCCGCAACCAACCTGCTCCAATCCTTTCCGGAGGTGGAAGCCGTCGCCAGGGTGGATGATGAAAGCAATCTTGTCATCAAGGTCGGGGCGGAGATCCTCGGCCCGAAGAACTTCATGTATTCGGAACCCGCCATTTTCTCCGTTTTCGGTTTCACTTTTCTGGAGGGGACATCGGCTGGCGCCCTTTCGGCGCCAAACTCCCTGGTGATATCCCGATCCTCGGAAAAGCGGTTTTTCGGCGGCCAGCCCGCCCTGGGCAAGACACTGGAGTGTAATCGCAAATCCTATAAGGTAACCGGCGTCTTTGCCGACCGGCCGGCCAATACTGATCTGAAGATCGATGGGATCCTGTCCAAAGAATTTAAGGAAGATAGCTGGTTGGCAGACGATTTTGCCTATACCTACATCCTGTTTCGCCATATCCCCAACCTTGCCTTGTTCAACCATCGGTTATCCCGCCTGACGACGCTCGCCCAACCCAGCCTGGATGAAAACGCGGGAAAAGACTGGCGGCTGATTTTCCACGCCGAGGCCCTTACCGACGTTCATTTCGCCAAAGGCCATCAGGGGGACAATCCCAAGGGAGACCGGCAGTTCGACAGGGTTTTCTCGGCGCTTGCCATCTTTATCCTGCTGATCGCCCTGCTGAACTACATCAACCTCGCAACGGCCCGGGCCGCCGAAAGGGCAAAAGAAGTAGGGGTCCGCAAAGTTATCGGCGCTACGCCCCAATCGGTTGCGCGTCATTTTCTGGCGGAATCAGCGATACTCGTCACGATTGCGTGGCTGGTAGCCATTGGGCTGGTCGCCCTGGCGCTCCCTTTCTTCAACCGGCTTCTTGACACGCAGCTTTCATGGACCGGCTGGACTACGATCCTCCTGCCTATTCTCCTTTTTCCCCTGACTGTGTTGTTGGCTGGGGGCTACCCGGCCCTGGTGCTCTCGCGTTTCCGGCCTGTCAGCGTGTTGAAGGGAGCGTCAACCGGCCTTGCCAAAGGCGCCAGCCTTCGTAAGATCCTGACCGTTGCTCAATTTGTGATTGCGCTGGGCATGCTCACCGGGGTCGTCGCCTTTTTCAATCAAATGCGGTTTTTACAACATCAGGACCTCGGACTCGACCAGCAGCAGGTAATGCATATCGGCCTGCCCGACGACTCCATCGCCGCCGCCACGGCGCCGGCCTTCTATCAGGCCCTCCGCCAGGAATCGGGTATTCGGGCCGTGTCGGTGGGTAGTGGTCTGCCGGTAGATGGAGTTGCCATGAATGGCATTGAGGTCAACATGGGGGGAAAGAAAAGACAATTGTTGTGTCACTCCTTCTTTATCGACGCTCAATTTCTATCTCTCCTGCATATCTCCCTCACCGAAGGGCGCAACTACTCGGACAGTTTTGCAACGGATCGCACGGAGAATTACATCGTCAACCAGGCCTTTGTTCGATCGATGGGTTGGAAAAGCGGCCTCGGTCAGAAGATCTCCAGCGACAACCGAACAGGGATGATCGTGGGCGTGGTCAAAGACTTCTTCTGGCATTCCCTTCATAATTCTATCGATCCCGCCATGCTGATCTATAAGACGGAGCCACCCAATGCCGTATTGGTGAAAGCCCCGCCATCGGAAATACCCCGCCTCAAACAACTTTGGAAAACCTACTTCCCCTACTCGTCTTTTGATTATTGGTTTATGGATGAGGCATTCGACGCGCAGTACAAAAGTGACCGGAGAACTCAATTCCTTTTCAACGCCTTCACCGGCCTTGCCATCCTTATATCCTGTCTGGGACTGTATGGCCTGGTCTCGCTGATCACCATTCAACGGACCAAAGAGCTCGGGATCCGAAAGGTGCTGGGGGCCTCCATCCCTCGTCTCGTGCTCCTCCTCACGTCCAGTCAGCTTTGGCTGATCTGCTGGGCCTCGCTCATTGCCCTGCCGCTGGCGGCTCTTGGAGCGCAAAAATGGCTGGCTACCTATGCCTACCACGCGGCTATCAACGGCTGGATGTTCATTCTGCCCGTAGTGACCCTGCTGTTGTTGACCCTTGCGGTCACGGGTTACCGTATTCTGCGCTCCGCCCTTGCCAACCCCATAAATAGTTTGCGTGAATGAGCTATCCGATCGGCTCCAGCGGAACGGAATGAACTGCCGCAGACATTTCCCGGATCAACCCCGGATCTTTTTCGATCGCGTTACCGACAACGATGATGTCGGCCCCTGCTTTGCAATTGCGATAGGCTTTTTCCGGATCCCGGATCCCGCCGCCGACAACAAGGGGAATTTCGATATTGCGCGCCACGCAGGCGATCATCTCCTCCCGGATCGGATGCCGGGCACCGCTTCCCGCGTCCATATAGATCAGCTTCATCCCGAGCATCTCTCCGGCCATTGCCGTGCAAAGCGCGATCTCATTCTTGTCTGCGGGAATAGGAGTAGCGTTGCTGATATAAGATACGGTAGTGGGAGCGCCGCCATCGATGACCATGTATCCGGTGGAAATAATCTCCAACCCGCTTTTCCGGACGGCGGGCGCGGAAATGACATGCTGACCGATCAGCAATTCCGGATTACGGCCTGAGATCAGCGAAAGATAAAGAAGCCCGTCGGCATAACGGGATACACCTGCCGGCGTTCCGGGGAAAAGAATGACCGGGATCGGGCAACAACGCCGGATATGCTGCACGACCTCATCGAGATGATTGGAGATCACCAGGCTGCCACCCACCAGCAAATAATCCACCCCGGCCGATACCGCCAACGCTGTCAACTCATCCAGCTTCGCCGCATTCACATTGTCCGGATCGATCAGCACGACGAAAGAACGCTGGCCTTTTGCCTTCTTTGCCAACAGGGATTCATAGATGACTTTCTTCATTCTTTAAACCGGCTGCAGCCGGCTGGTGCAAAAATGCGAAACTTTTTCGGCTTTACCGGCGGAATTCGACGAAATAACAGGTACGCGTAATATTACGAAAATCCACTAAATTGGATTGCTATGGAACCACTCACTATTTTTAACGATACCAAACGACAGCAATTCCAGGTCGAAGCCGAAGGCGAGGTGGCTTCACTCGAATATCGAATGCTTGATGGCACGATCGTCCTGATGCATACCGAGGTCCCGGACAAACTCAGCGGGCATGGGATCGGAAGTGCACTCGCCGAATATGCATTGAAGTATGCCCGTGCAAATCATTTGCCCGTGAAGGTCTATTGCCCCTTCGTGCAGGCCTACCTTAAACGTCATCCGGAATACGACGATCTTCTCCTGAGGACTGATTAGCAAGACATTATTTAAAACAGGCGCCGTAATGGGCCTTATCGGCATGTGTATAAAAAAATAGCCGAACTTTGCGCTGAATTCCAAAAGCCACGATCCTCCTCATCTTTGGAAAAATACACATCTGTTTTGCACATGTGGGGATATCTCAAAGGAGGAAATATCAAAATCAAAAAATACTTTCGTTAACCGCCGACCCGCCGCAAAAACTATTCAACAACTCATCAATTAAAGGGACTGACTCATGGCAACAAGACCGCAATCTGTGAAGGGCTTGCAATTCACCCGTCGCTTCACTAAGGAAGACACCAATGTATTTGACCTGTTCTCGTATGATTACCGAAGCTCGGTCATCCGCAACCCGAGTGGAGAGGTGGTATTCGAAATGAACAACGTCGAAGTCCCTGCCCGGTGGAGCCAGATTGCTACCGACATCCTTGCCCAGAAATATTTCCGCAAAGCTGGTGTTCCGCAGGCCGACGGTTCCCTGGGCCGTGAGACCTCGGTCAAGCAGGTCGCGCATCGCATGGCCAACTGCTGGAAGGTCTGGGGGGACCGCTATGGGTATTTTGCCACGCCAAAAGATGCGCAGGTCTTTTACGAAGAACTGGTCTATAGCATCCTGGATCAGGCATGCGTGCCCAATTCCCCACAATGGTTCAATACGGGTCTCCACGAGAGTTATGGGATTACCGGCAAGCCGCAGGGACATTACTTCGTCGATGCGGCGGACGATCAGCTGAAACTGTCCACCTCGGCTTATGAAAGACCACAACCTCATGCGTGTTTCATCCTCAGTGTGGAAGATGACCTCGTCAATGATGGCGGTATCATGGATCTCTGGGTGCGCGAAGCACGGATCTTCAAATATGGTTCGGGTGTGGGAACGAATTTCAGCCATATCCGTGGGGAAGGGGAGAAGCTTAGTGGTGGTGGGACGTCAAGCGGTCTCATGAGCTTTCTGAAGATTGGGGATCGCGCCGCAGGCGCGATCAAATCCGGCGGCACTACCCGTCGTGCCGCTAAAATGGTCTGCCTCGACCTGGATCATCCCGAAATCATGAACTTTATCAACTGGAAGGTTGAGGAAGAAAAGAAAGTAGGCGCACTCATCGCCGCCGGCTATGCCAGCGACTATGAAGGCGAAGCGTACCGGACCGTCTCCGGGCAGAACTCCAACAACTCCATCCGCATCCCCAACGAATTCTTCCGCCGTCTGGAGGCCAACGAAGACTGGGAACTGACAGCACGTCACGACGGCCGGATCATGAAGCGCCTTCCGTCGCGTGAGGTCTGGAACCAGATCTCCTATGCCGCCTGGCGTTGCGCCGACCCCGGCACCCAATACGACACGACCATCAACGAATGGCATACCTGCCCGGCCGGTGGCCGCATCCGCGCCTCCAATCCCTGCAGTGAATACATGTTCCTCGATAACACTGCGTGTAACCTGGCCTCCGTGAACCTCCGCCGCTTCTATAACGAGGACACCAATACGTTCGATGTCGAAGGCTTCGAATACAGCTGCCGGTTGTGGACTGCGGTACTTGAAATATCGGTGCTGATGGCCCAATTCCCTTCCAAGGAGGTAGCCCAGCTTTCCTACGACTACAGAACTCTCGGCCTTGGTTATGCCAATCTTGGCTCCATGCTCATGGTCATGGGCATCGCCTATGACAGCGAAGAAGCCCGCGGCATCGCAGGCGCGCTGACGGCAATCATGACCGGGGTCGCCTATCGGACCTCCGCTGAAATGGCAGGAGTGCTTGGCG
>Ga0206895_1276_pt1 | contig 11197 bp, 12 predicted proteins | sample Alteio_BWOrgHeat_51_FD_152967 | JGI IMG/M metagenome (GOLD analysis project Ga0206895, IMG submission 152967) | Enriched cells from forest soil in Barre Woods Harvard Forest LTER site, Petersham, Massachusetts, United States -... | ecosystem: Environmental > Terrestrial > Soil > Temperate forest >...
TTTGACCTTCTGCGGGATTACAAGGATTTCCTGGCCTGGTGCCGGCCGGCTTTTGTGGTGGACAAAGTCTGTCTGGAAATCCCGTTATAAAAAATATCTATACAGCAGATGCTTCCCCCCTTGTATATAAAAACCGGGTCTATCTTTACACGGGTCACGATGAAGCGCCTGCAGGCACACAGAATTATGTGATGCATGATTGGCGATGTTTTTCCTCCACCGATATGGTAAATTGGCAGGAACATCCGGTCCCGCTCCGCGCCGGCGATTTTTCCTGGGCAGATGATGGCGCCTGGGCTTCGCAGGTGATAGAGCGGGATGGGAAATTTTATTGGTACGTGGCCGTGAAGCATAAGTCAATCGCGGGCAGGGCGATCGGTGTAGCGGTCGCCGATAGCCCGGACGGCCCTTTTCATGACGCAAGAGGCTCGGCGCTCATCAGCAACGATATGACCACTTTTATCAACAGCGACAAAGACGACATCGATCCGACGGTGTTGATCGATGATGACGGCCAAGCCTGGCTTTTCTGGGGCAATAGCATCTGCTATTATGCGAAACTGAAAAGAAATATGATCGAACTGGACGGGCCAATCAAGAGAGTTTCGTTGCCCGGCTTTGCAGAAGGGGCGTGGATACATAAGCGTAACGGCTGGTACTATCTGACATACGCGTATCAGTTCCCGGAAAAGATTGCGTACGCGATGAGCCGTAGCATAGATGGACCCTGGATATTTAAGGGGTTATTGAATGAATTAGCGGGCAATTGTCAAACCAACTCGCCTGCGATCCTCGATTTCAAGGGGCAGTCTTATTTTATTTATCATAATGGCGGCTTGCCCGCAGGAGGCAGTTATCGGCGCTCGGTTTGCATTGATTACCTCTATTATAACCCGGATGGAACTATGAAACGGGTGATAATGACTTCGGAGGGGGTTCAACGCGTTAAGTGATTTCCACGTAGAATTAAGCAAGATTCCTCTTTAGCCCTGAATGTTGTTCATCTAAATAATCTGACTGACCTGTCTTCTGTTCCATATTCAAAATGATTGGCATTGCGAATTGCCAGGTACAAGCTGTCAAAATCGTCCAATCCATCATAACGTGCTCCATTCAGAAAGAAAGTAGGGCTGCTGTTCACCCCGCTTTTTACGCCGCCTTCAAAATCGCTGATCACTTTCCGGGCCAATTTCCGATGATACCGGCAGTCCTCGAAGGCTTCCGTATCAAGATCAATCTCCCTGGCGAATTCGCTAAAGGAGCTCCGGGTCAGGTATTTCTGGTTTTCATAGATCATATCGTGCATATACCAGAACTTCCCCTGCAAGGCCGCAGCTTCACTGGCTATCGCAGCCTGCAGGGAGAGCGGATAGTGGTTTGGCATCGGATAATGACGAAAGACGAATTTCAGTAGATCGCCAAAACATTCCTGTAAGATTTTTATGACGAGGTAGGTTTCGGCGCAGTACGCACATTGAAAATCGCCATATTGGATCAATTCGATCGGAGCGAGGGGACAACCGGAATAATGGTCATAGTCCGTTCTGAAGTTGATATGCAGCTTGCTCATAACAGTTCTTTTAAGATTGGTAGGAACGATTCTCTATAGCCAGCTTACTATTTGCATGCCAAATTTTAATACGGTGACTACTAATGTATTACTGTAGCACCGTGACGAAGGGAGACACGAAATATCGCGATTTTCTTCAATCAATGTCGGAATATCGAAATCGCGGCGATGCTTTTGCGTAATCGGGAAGGTTCTGGGATGCGTGGAACCCTGTTCATGGGTGCTCGACGACGAAGTCTACGTTTCATACAATAGTGATATTTCGTACATTGGTGAAGGAGTTAAAAATAAACGTATGACTACAGATAAAAACGACGGGATTTTCCCCCGGGGTCAACGAGCGCCAGCCGAGTATTTTACAGGTACCGCCTGGGTTTTGCCCCTTGTCCCCAAAGATGAAACGGGCACTTTTACAATTGGCAATGTGGAATTTGAGCCGGGTTGCCGCAACAACTGGCATACCCATCCTCGTGGCCAAATTCTGCTGATTACCGATGGGATCGGATGGTATCAGGAAAGGGGAAAAACAGCCCGTTCCCTGGCCAAAGGCGATGTCGTGGTGATTTTTTCGGGAGTTGAGCATTGGCACGGAGCCTCCCGCGATAGTTCGCTAACACATCTTGCGATATCCAACCTGGGCGCGAGCGGGCCTGTCACCTGGTTAGACCGGGTGACAGACAAGGAATATGAGGCAGTACACGAGAAAAAAAATTAAACATGTGGGCACCGTAGCTGCCTGGTATGGGGATTTAGCGATCGGTCAAGTTCCGAAATTTTAAGTATTTTTCTGTTCGACTGGGATACGAAACTTACATACCGTCAGATCCCCTCAAGCCTTTTATCAGGTCATTTGCCATCCAGGAGGTGGCAGAGGACGTGACATACAAGGTCCTTCCGGACACCGGTGTTGTCATCGGCTTTCAGTACAAAGGCAGACTATTCCGGATTAACGACGGCGACGCTATCGCGCTAAGTACTTCCGGCATCTCAGGGCTGGTCGATCATCACCGCAGCTTTCGGAACCTTCCGGACACCGGCACGATCCTCGTGTTTTTTAAAGAAGCCGGAGCCGCTCCCTTCTTCCGCCAGCCCCTGCACGAAATCTTTCGCGAGAGCGTTACGCTGGAAAACTTCATCCTTCGTTCGGAGCTCCTCTGTCTCGAAGAGCAACTCATCGAAGCCCCAACAAATCCTGAAAGGATAGCACGGCTGGAGAAATTCCTTATCGGCAGGATGGCTCTTGGCGAGCCGGACAAGCTCGTCCTTGCCGCGTTGGCCCTGATCCACAAAAGCAAGGGCAATATCCGAATCAAGGACCTCGCGCAGCAACTGCATACCAGCCAGAGCCCGCTTGAAAAACGGTTCCGCGCGGCAGTGGGGGCCTCGCCGAAAAAGTTCACCTCCATCGTCCGGTTGAAAAATCTCCTGCAGCGATACCCCAAAACAGGTTCCCTCACCGAGCTTGGCTATGAAGCCGGCTTCTACGACCAGGCGCACTTCATCAAGGAATTCAAGGCTTTTACCGGTGACACCCCGGAAAACTATTTCAGGAAGCAATAGAAAAACGATTTTTTACAATTCCGCCTTCTGGTTCGTACGCATCTTTGTTGTACCAAAAAACATTCATATATGCCACGGTACAAAACCTACGATGCACCCCATAAGGGCCTGCGGAATGGCCTCTCGCAAGTGTCTTTAATGGCCGGCCGCACTGACTACTCCAACCCGGACGAGATCGCACAACTATATCAGCTTGGGACCCGCGTATTCAGCATTCTTACCATCCATGCGGAGGACGAAAATAGCGTGACCCTGGCTGATCTGGAGACACGCTGTCCAGGCTGTTCTCAGCATGATATCGATGACCACGAGGAAATTCATGCGACCCAACAAAATCTGGAAGATCAGCTCGCCGCGATCAGCGCCGGCGCAAGCGAAGGAAAGGACATGACTGAAGCCGGCGCTGAATTCTATCTGGCGTTCAGCGAATTTCACGGCAAATATCTCGAGCACACCGCAGAAGAGGAGCGCGTAACCCAAATTCTGCTCTGGCAGCATTTCACCGATGAAGAGCTGGCCGCCCATCGCATCCGGATCATGTCCAGGAACCCGCCACGGACCCTGTTAACCTGGTTTGAATTCGTCATTCCCGCCATGACCCGAACCGAAAGGGTCGCACTCCTCACCGGATTCAAACGAATGGCTTCGGCGGATTTCTTTGCCGAAGGAATGGAGGTGATTCAAAATGCCATTCCAGCGACAGAGTTTGAGCATCTGGAAGATGCCTTGTCCCTTCCAGCATAAATAGTCGCGCGGCCAGTGGTCTTTATAGAAAGTGAAAATTGGGCCGTAGGGAAATTAAAGATAGAAATAACCTGAGTAATTTGCTTCCTAACGAAGTCAAAAGGAAAATTTTACAAAAGTATGCTGGAACAATTCGGCGCGCAACCTTCAGATTCGGATATCAAAACCTACGCCAGGTCTAAACACTGGAATGGAGAGATATTTCTAAATACAGAGCCGACAATAATTGACGTGAATTTCTTTACCCTGCCTCAAATGCTGTATAAACAGTTTCTGAACAGGGGGACAAGACGGCCGTCATCAGCCCTTCCGCTCATTCCGTTCGATAAGGACAAGTTTCTTTCATCGGGCGCGGCTTTTTCAGCGGTATGGTTCGGGCATTCGGCGATTTTGATAAGAATGGCGAACACGACGATTTTTATCGATCCGATGCTCGGATCAAACGCGGCCCCTATTTCTCCTTTTCCGGAAAGAAGATTTTCGGAGAACACGCTGGAGCTTATTGACGCACTTCCGGAGTTGGACCTGGTATTGCTTTCGCACGATCACTATGATCATTTGGATTACGATAGTGTGCAGAGATTAAAGGGTAAGGCAAAAAATATCTTTACGGCGCTTGGGGTGGGCAGGCATCTGAGAAAATGGTGGGTTGACGACAGTAAAATCACCGAGTTCGACTGGTGGGAGGATCGCGTTTTGAATGATATTAAAATTACATTTACGCCAGGCAGGCATTTTTCCGGCAGGGGACCAACCGACAGAGCCAAATCGTTTTGGGGAGGTTGGGTATTGACAACCGGCAAAAGGAATATCTGGTTTAGCGGCGATGGCGGCTACGGGAGCCATTTTAAGGAAATAGGCAAGCGGCTGGGCCCTTTTGATCTGGGGTTTGTGGAATGCGGCCAATATAGTGATCTCTGGCACGACATTCATATGTATCCCGAAGAAAGCGCACAAGCCGCCATTGATGCGGGCGTACGGAAGGCAATGCCTGTTCATTGGGGGGCCTTTGCCCTGTCCCAACATCCATGGACAGACCCTCCCGAACGATGGGTAGCGGAGGCCGATAAAATGAAACTTAACTACATAATGCCGGTATTGGGTGAGACCATAAGCCTGGATTCGGAGATGAGGACCACGTGGTGGAGAAATGGCCTCCATAGCAAATGAAATTTGGACCGTACAGCAAATGAAAATTGTGGTAAAACGGTAAATTTGATATCATTAAACCAAAAGCGGCGCTGCAATGGACATCATCAAATTAAGTACGGATTGGGCGAGGGCGGAGGTCTTTTCGGCAAAAATTGTCTGGCTTTTTAGCGTAGTTGAGATATTGGCCGCTATTGGTTTTTGGTATTGGGGCAGAACGGCCACGGCGAGGATCTTTCCCTGGCCGCTGTTGGTCATGGGTCTTTTCCTGGTTGCAGTAGGAGCGGGCTTGTATGGTGCGAATAACCCTCGGATCGCGCGGTTTGAAAATGAAGCCCAACTGAACCCGAAAGCCTTTTTAGACGCGGAAATCCAACGGACGGCAAAATCGCAGCAGGACCTCGCGATGGTGTTCAAAATCCTTCCGGGAATAATCATTATCGCTTCCCTGGTAATCATGCTGGCGCCGGCAACAGGATGGCGGGCGATATCGGTTACGATCATATTGACTGCCGCTTTTCTGATGGTGGTGGACAGCAATACGGCTGCCAGAAACGACGATTATCATACTCAACTTTTACAACTTAGCAAGTGAAGCCGGTCATTCAGATATACGGCGAGTCATTCCTCTATACTTGTGCGTTTGACAAGTCGTACACGTTTGAACAGTTTATTCCCGATCATCTCCTGGCCTACCAAATTTCTGGTCAGACCATAATTTACCACCAGCGGGGCGAAATGGTGCTGGAGCAAGGGCAGGTTCTGATTGGCCGGAGAAATCAGTTTGCCAAAAGTATCAAGGTTCCGGCAGCGGATAAAGAATATCAGTGCATTTCCGTCATAATGACCAATGACCGACTACAGCAATACGCCTTGGACAACGGAATTGCTTGTGAAGAAAGGTATCATGGAACGAAAAATATTTTGCTTGAACCGAACAATATACTGAAAGGTTATTTCCAATCCGTCATCCCGTACACCGAGACGCGTAAGGCTATAAGCAAAAGGATGGCGTCTATCAAGGTCAACGAAGCCATTGCCCTGATCTTGGAGATACGACCGGATCTCGAAGCCTTCCTTTTTGATTTCAGCGACCCGCATAAGCAGAACCTGGAAGAATTCATGCTCAAGAATTATCATTACAATGCGCCGATTGAACATTTTGCAAAATTGAGCGGCAGAAGCCTGACCAGCTTCAAACGAGAGTTCACGGATATTTTCAACACCTCTCCGGGTACCTGGCTGAAAGAAAAACGACTGTCTGAAGCCTACTTCCTCATCAAAAAGAAAAGCCAGAAGCCAAAGGATATCTACCTGGACCTCGGCTTTGAAAATCTCTCCCACTTCTATACCTCCTTCAAGCAAAAGTATGGGATGACACCGACGGAAATCAGCGTTAAAACCAAATAGATATGACCACCGAACAAAGACTACAGGAACTGGAAGACAGGATCGCTATCCGGGAATTGATCGACTCCTATCCCATTTGCGCGGATACCCGGAACAACCAGGGCCAGCAGGCGCTGTTTACCGAGGACACGAATTTCGAGGTCTACATGGATGAAAAGAATCCGACGCCGACGCAGGTGGTGAAAGGCAGGAAAAATTTGTACCCGGTTTTTGACGACCTGAATCAGTACGTGTCTACGATGCATTTCAATGGTCAAAGCATCATCAAGGTCAGCGGTGACCGCGCAACCGCGACTACCTATTGCCGCGCCTACCACTTAAAACTTCCGGATGGGCTGCAGAAGCTAATGATCGCAGGTATCCGGTACTATGATATCATGGTAAAGGAGAACGGCGCGTGGCTGTTTGCCGAGCGGAAATTGAAGGTCTGTTGGATTGAGAACAGGTAGGCCTATTCAACCTCCATAAGGTTCTGGAACCTGTCGAATCCGTTTGACGATTGCAGGGATACGTCGGTCGATTAATGATGGAAAGGCGGTGTAGGTCATGGTAACTTCAGCCTATTCCATAACACATTAAACTTAAACCGATGATGCCCCGTAATTTATTGCCGACAAATATCCGCGGCGCGTATTACATGCCCGCGCCGCCCAAAGATTTCGATCCGAATACAGCGACTCCTACAGAGATGATCCGCAACGGGATGTTCTGGCGACGACCCAAAAAGGGCGACGACCCAATTCAGCTGGCTGCCTGGGAAAAGGTATTCAGCGTAAAATGGGACCCTGCAAAGCGGATCGTGCCAATCCTTGAGCCGCAACCAGGAAAGACACACGTGCGGCGGCTTGTCCGGGCCGGCGGATCGGAAGGCACCCCGCAAAATGGCGGATCGGAAGACACCCCGCAAAATGCCGGATCGGTATGGTCCGGGGTCGCCGTTACGGGGACATGGGCGAGCGTGACCGGCACCTGGCGCGTGCCTTTGGTAGCGGAGCCCAGCATACCTGCTGGCGCCGACGGCGGCTGGGATTCCAGCAGTTGGGTGGGAATAGACGGTAACGGGTCCAATGATATTCTGCAAGCCGGTATTCAGCAATCGGTCAACGCCCAAGGCCAGACGAGCTATATCCCCTGGTTCGAGTGGATTGGGCCAAATTTCAAAGTGACGCTCAACGAGACAAGCCCATTGTGTCCCTCGATCGCATCGGTCGGCGCCTATACCTTTATGGCTTGGAAAGGAGATGGGAACGACAATATCAACATCATTGCCTCACTGCCGCAGTTCCCCGCCCCGCGCAATTTTACCGTGAAATATACTTCTTCAGAAACGACCTCGCAGGCGCCCGTGCTGTGCATCCACAATGGTCATCTTTTTATGGCCTGGATCGGAAGCAGCAATGACAACATCAATATAGCCGAGGTAGATTTCGACTTGAATACGAATAGCTTTAACGGGCTGAATAAGACTACACTGCCGGATCAAAGCCCCTGTGCACCAGCTATCGCTTCGGTAAACGGCCTGCTCTACGTCGCCTGGAAGGGAGATGGGAACGACAATATCAACGTTATGTCCTCCACGGACAATGGGAACAGTTTTGGCAACAAGCTGACCTCGCCGGAGACCACGCCCGTCGCACCCTGTCTTGTCGGCCATAACGGAAAGCTGATCATCGCCTGGAAGGGCGATACCATCGACAATATCTTCGTGGCGGAAGTGACCGGCAACGGCAGCAGCTCTACCGGTTTTACCAACCAGATCACCCTTGCGGAGACGACGACCGATCGACCCGCACTCGCCTCTACCCAAGGCAAACTATTCCTGGGATGGAAGGGCGACGGCAACGATCAACTTAACCTCCTCTACTCCGAAAACGACGGTCTGACGTTCACCGGTAAATACACTTCGCCGGATGCAAGCCCGTTTGGCCCCAGTATGACCCTTGGCCCTGATGGATTGTATATCGCATGGAAAGGAGACGGCAATGACAATATAAATATGTCGCTGGTGGAAATCATCGGGGAGACCATCGTCGGTTTCACCCAGCCGGCCTATGTTGTCCAGACGAATATTCCGAATTTTCCGGTCAATGGCGGGGATGAAATCGTTTGTTCGGTTCAATACCTGCCCAATCACAGCGGCGGGACGTATTCGCTGGCCAATATCACGAATGGGGCGCATAGCTCGCTGACACTGTGGCCGCCGCCGGGGGCAAGTTTTTCCGGTAGCTCCGTCGAGTGGATTATGGAGCAGCCGACTACGATTCTCAACGGGACCGCACAGAACACTGTTCTGCCGCTCTTTACACCGGTGAGTTTTACCAATGCCGTGGGCTGCTCGGCCGATAACAAGACGATTGCCAATCCAAAGAACGGAGTAGTGCAGGAAGTCCCTAAGCCAACGGGCGGAAATCAGACCTCGACAACGGCCGGTCCCGGGACAGTGACCATTGTATGGTTGCCATAGCAGAGCTTTCCGCCGTATTTTCAACCTCCCGATAGCTTAACGAATTCTTTTGCGAATTGCCGAAGTCCAAATGAGCGTTTTAGCAAAGTAAAATGAGCGTTTCAGCAAAGCCTGCCCGCCAATCCCGGTCGAATTTTGTCAAAAAATAAGCGGTATGAAAATCATTGACAAAATTTACATTAACGGGCAGTTTGTAACACCTCACGGTACGGAAGTTTCCGACTTGATCAATCCATCCGTAAATCAAGTCATCGGGCACGTAACGCTCGGCGACGAGATAGATACTCGTATGGCCATTGCGGCGGCTAAAGTGGCTTTCGGGCAGTTTTCAACGTCAAGTATCGAAGAACGTATCGGGCATTTGCAACGCCTGCATGATGCGATTCTCAAAAGAGTTCCCGAATTGCAGGAGGCTACCATCCGCGAGTATGGAGCAACCGTTCAACGGGCAGCCTGGTCAAATCAACTCGCGGCAGAAATTTTCTTGCAATTTATTGCCGTACTGAAAGGTTATTCCTTTCAACGGACAATGGGAAAATCGGCGGTGCGCTATGAGCCCTTGGGAGTTGCCGCAATCCTTACCGCCTGGAATTCGAACTCCGGTTCCATCTGTATCAAACTAGCTGCGGCTATTGCCGCGGGTTGTACAACGGTCATTAAGCCGAGCGAAATGAGCGCCATTCAATCCCAGGTCTTGACCGAAGCCTTTCACGAAGCGCGCCTCCCCGCCGGGGTTATCAATGTGGTAAATGGCCGTGGAGACATAGTGGGAACCGAACTCGCAAGAAACCCAGACGTTTCTATGATCGCATTCACCGGTTCGACAGTGGTTGGCAAAATAATCGCACGTGAGGCAATTGATACGATGAAACGGGTGGCGCTCGAGCTGAGCGGCAAAGCCCCCAATATCATCCTGGACGACGCGGATTTTGCCAAAGCGATCCCGATGGCCGTCAACGCTTGCTTCATGAACAACGGACAGGCCTGTATTGCGGGTTCAAGACTGCTCGTTCCCGAAAATCGGCTGGAAGAAGTGAAGGAGATCGTTATTGGCACCATTTCCGGACTAAAAGTCGGGAATCCTGAAAATGAAGAAACAAGTATTGGCCCTTTAGCCAACCAAAAACAATATGACCGTGTTCAGGGCCACATAAGATCCGCTGAAGAAGAGGGAGCAGAACTCCTTATTGGCGGTGAAGGGCATCCGGACGGATTGGCCGAAGGCTTTTTCGTTAAGCCGACCGCCTTTGCCGGAGTTACCCGGAATATGCGCATCGCCAAAGAGGAAGTATTTGGCCCTGTCCTTTCCATCATGACATACAAGACCGAAGCCGAAGCCATTGAAATGGCCAATGACACCATATACGGTTTGCTGGCGTACGTCAGTTCTTCCGATCTCCAAAGAGCAAGGAGAGTTGCCGCACAGATAAATGCGGGCCGGGTGTTGATAAACACCTTGAACCATGATCCACTCGCTCCCTTCGGCGGATTCAAACAGTCCGGCATCGGAAGGGAAGGCGGTGTGTTGGGACTGGAAGAATACCTGGAGCCAAAAGCCATCATCGAACCGTGAATTCACTAAACGATCATTTTTAACGCTTCAAAATCCACAAGTACATGAACGCCGAAACAATCACCCTGATCGCCAATATTGCACTGGCCGTATCGGCCGTCATTGCACTCGTATTTGGTATAGTACAAGTGCGGAGTGCGTCCCGCGATCGCCAGGAAAGACTAACCCTCGAAGCATTGCGTAATTTCAACACCCGCGAATTTTCTGAGCTGATGAACTATGTTACCGCACATAACATCCCACCCACACACGAAAAATGGCAAAAACTTCCGGCATCCGAAGGGATCATGATTACGCAGTTTGCCCAGGAAATGGAATCACTCGGCCTTCTGGTTGCCGAACGGCTTATCAATATCGACCTCGTTGACAAAACGATCGGCTCACTGGTTTCAATAACCTGGGAGAAGTATAAACCGATGATTCAGGATTCGCGCGGGAAACGACCCGATCCCTTCCTATCCGAATATTTTCAATGGCTGGCTGAACGAATAGATGAACGGATGCGCAATGCGCCTCGCAAGCCATTTTATCTGAAAGATTAGTAACTTTAAATTCGGAATGAAACAAATGATTCAGAAACCGCCGATACAATATTCATGTTACTTCTCAAGAAGTAGCAAAGGGGAGCAATTCGTTCCGGAGCATACGTTAGTCTATATTATTTCCGGCTCGTTAGTGATGGCCGATACCAGTCATACGATAAATTTCAATTCCGGCGACATATATT
>Ga0206895_1278_pt1 | contig 11188 bp, 6 predicted proteins | sample Alteio_BWOrgHeat_51_FD_152967 | JGI IMG/M metagenome (GOLD analysis project Ga0206895, IMG submission 152967) | Enriched cells from forest soil in Barre Woods Harvard Forest LTER site, Petersham, Massachusetts, United States -... | ecosystem: Environmental > Terrestrial > Soil > Temperate forest > O...
AAAGCGCGCACCTGAGGCTCTGCAACCGGAATCTCTCCTAGTATAACGAGGTCATATTGTTGTAACATGGCGGAATCTACCTGCGAAATATCCTTGACGGCAAACTCGTTAAATCCTTCGTTGCGTAAGATCTCCGCATAATACTCAGAAAAGTGATTCATTGGGCTTGTAATGAGAAGAATCGGTCCTCCGGGACCATCTGTTGGGGAATGAGAAGCAGGAACTCCGGTGGTGAAGGTCCAAGTACGAGTAGCCGTGATCGGGTGATGATTACTGTCCGATATCCCATCTTGGCCTCCCAAGGCCACGACTTGGTAAGTCGAGTCCGGAAGCAGAGGGGTTAGCGGCGACAACTCTGCCTTATGGGGTAAGTCCTGATAAGTAATCGTTGCAGGCACAATTCGGTTTTGGCTGTCACGGAGCAGGAAAGTCGATGGATTGATTGTTTCCTGCTGCATTCTTTTATTGAAAGCAAGAGTCAGACGGGTATTTCTATCGACCCCGACCTCATCCGGGAAAGGATATATAGAAGTCACCACCGCCGGCAGGCGGTAATTATGGATGAATAGCGCCAGCGCCAGTGAACCCAGTATCAGGCCAGCGACAGGAACAAGGACGATCCTGACGCGGCGTGATTTTGGATGCAAGCTCACAGTTTGATCCTTCAACTCGCGTGGCCCCGTATTTTTGGATGCGGCGAACTTCAGTGATGGCTTGCTGGTGATCTATTTTGCCCACTTGAAAGCCGATTATGCTTCAGGCAACAAAACACAACAAGGTCGACACGTCAGAGTTGGCAGACGCACTCACCGAAATTATGAAGATTCAGAGTCAGTTCCAAACATATTCCGCTATGAATGCAAAACCTATATCCTGATCCGCTCGGTATGCGGAGATACTGGCCCGCCCTGGCAAGCCAAAAAGGCCTGTAGAACTGTGCCGCTCAGAATAACGGAATCAAAAGCGTCCCTTTCCTGCGGTTATAGCAGTTTTCAAAACTTCAAGTTGTAATTTTTAGGACAGCTTCAGGTCGGCGTGCGTAGCAGCAGATACCCGCCCGTCAGCCCGAACAAGACATCCGGCGTCCAGGCTGCAATCGCCGAAGGCAGATAATTCACGCTGCCCATTGCATCGAAGAGTCCCGCCACCAGCCAATATCCCAGCGCAATGCCGATCCCTGCCGCGATACCAGTCAGTGAACCGCGCCTCCCCATCGACAGCGCAAATGGAATCGCCAATACCGCCATCACAATCGTCGCCAGCGGGTAGGCCACCTTGTGCCACAGCTGCACTCGCAGCCGCATCGTATCAAAGCCGCTCTGCTGCAGGTCGCCAATATAGCGCTCAAGCTGGCCAAAATTCATCTCCTGCGATTGCAGGCTTTCTTTCTTGAAGTAGCTCGGCTCCTCATGCACCTCGACAAACTCCGCCCCTTGAAACTCACGGAAGCTCGTTACGATCGCGCCTTGCATACTGCGCTCCCAGCCATTCTGAAAGCTCCACGCGCGTTCTTTTTCATTCCAGACCGCTCGCGTCGCAAAGATGCGTTTGGTCAACGCAAACGTAGTCGGATTGAACTCAAACAGGGTTAGATTTGCAAACGCATTTTGGTCAGGATCGAAGAACTGGTAATAAAAAATCCTCCCCGGCTCGCCCGGACGTTGTTGCCCAAAGATCCATTTCTGGTCAGGATTAAGGGTCGTCTGTGCCGGCCTGCCCTTGATCGTATTGCGCAAAGCCTCCTGTCTGCGATTGGCCTGCGGCAGGTAGTACTGGTCAAACGCAAATAACCCGCCGGCCAGAATGGCCGCAATCACAAATACCGGTATCACCAGCCGGTAAATGCTAATCCCCGTGGCCTTCATCGCCGTCAGTTCGCTGCTGCGGCTAAACAGGCTAAATGTGACAAGCACGGCAATCAGCACGCTCAGCGGGGTGATCAGGTAAATCTGGCTGGGCGTCAGGTTCCACAGATATGCCCCCACCGTGGTCAGCGCAGTGTGATTGCGCAGAATATCGGCGATCAGCTCAAAGAACGTAAACACCAGCGTGATCAGGACAAATCCGCACAGCACCATCATGAAATTCTTCATGAATTCACGCAGCACATAGTCATCCAGAATCAGCGGAAACCCTCTCGGCTTGAACCGATGGAGCGACCTCACCAGTTGCGGCCCAAATCGCCGGCGATACCGTGTCCGTACCGCCGCACGCCAGCCTGCTTTTTCCTGCTCCTGCGGCCCTTCCGCCTGTGGAGCCTCACCCTCACTCCTGGGCGTCCGCGAAAACCACGACGCAATCGAATTAAGTACCTTGCCGCCACTGGCCATCTGGCTCAACAGAAAGAAACCCGCGGCCGCGAAGACAACATTGGCCAGCCATACGCCTACAGCCGCTGGCAGCCGCCCCTGCTTCGCCCAGGCAATGCCAAAATTCGAAAGCAGGTAGTACGCCAACACCAGCAATATCGTGAAGATAAATCCGCTGCTCTTGCCACCGCGCCGCGAAACCGTTCCCAGCGGAACCCCAATGAGCATCAGCACCAGGCAAGCGACAGGGAAAGCGAAACGTCGATGCAGTTCGATCAGGTAGTGCTTTCCATCCGGTCCGTTTGCGAGTTGCAAAAGCTCCCGGTTTCCAAGCGCAAAGATTGGCGTGTCCATACGGCCCAGATGCACGTCGCTCTGCGGAGAAAAAGTCAACGGCCGGTCGGTTTGCATAAATGTTGAAACCGTATACTGCCCCGGCTGATTGGCCTCCGCCTCATGTTCTGAACCATTGCGCAGCCTGATCAGCAATCCCTGTCCGCTATCGTCGGCCACCGTAGCCGACTCAGAAGTCGTAATGCGTGGCGAAGCTGGATCGCTCACATCGGCAATGAAGATGTTCTGCCAATTCGAAGCGCCCGCCCCCGACCTGACATTTTGCACATAGATCACCGTGTTTTTGAAATCCTCGTAAAACACACGCGGCTGAATTTCAAACGAAGCCTGCGAAGTCTCCAGCTCATGCTGCATCGCCAGAATCGCCTGGTTCGCCTTCGGAATTACATATAGAGAATTCACCAGCCCAAATGCGGTTCCCAGTAACGCCACCACCGAAGCCACGCGCACAAAGTACCAGATTCCAAAGCCCGAGGCGCGCATCGCCGTAATCTCTGAGTCGGCAGCCAGCCGGCGCAGTCCCAGCAGCACCCCCACCAGCACAGCCATCGGAATAGTGACCAGAAATGTATTTGGTAGCGTAAAAAGAAAGATCTGCAGAACAGTCGTAAAACTGGAGCTGTTTCGCACCACCATCTCCAGAATGTGCCCCAGATCCTTCATGAACAAAATAAAAGTAAACAGCGCACACCCAATCAATGAATGTGAAGAGATTTCGCCGAGAATGTAGCGAGTCAGAATGCGCACAGTGAAGAACCTGCCTAGAGTTTACCGCGCCCGGGGAGGCAGAAAACTTGGCGTTGACGCCCCGGCAACAACAAGATGCTGCAACAGGCTCTCCGGGAGCGCCTCTCAAAAGAGATTGAGTGATGCCTATGCTTCTCGCCTGCTGCCGGCGCAGGGCCAATTCCAGGAAATGCGAATTCAGAGATCGCTTCAGGGGTGGAGATCGGTCTTCGACAGCATCTCAAGAAATTGCCGCCGTGTCCGCTGATCAATCGCCACGGCGATCAGCTTGCCATCGCGGTTGAAGAGAAAAGTCTTTGGAATCCCATCCACATGAAATTCCTTGTGTACCTTGCCCTCGGGGTCAAGTAGCACAGGTGGGTGATAACTAGAAGGCGCGATGAAGGAATTAACCTTGAAGGGTTCCTCGTCCGAGATCGAAAGGACAACCAGCCCTTGCGGTTCAAAGTGGGTATAAAGAAGGTCGAGGTCGGGCATTTCCAACCGGCATGGGCCGCACCATGTGGCCCAGAAGTTAACCATCACGATCTTCCCGCGAAGCTCTGACAGAGTGAACTTCTTTCCGTGAAGATCCTTGAGCGTGAAGTCGGCTTTTGCAATCTCGGCGTCGTTGGCAACCAGTGTCTTCATGGCCGCGCCGTAGAGGGGATCTTCGAGAGTAGTAGTGACATTCTCATAGCGAACAAGCTTGGCAAGGTCCATGTAGGGCATCGGAGGCTGATCGCCCTTCTTCGGTACAGGCGACTCTTTGAGCGCCAGGGCAAGCGTATCGGCAACAGCCTGCAAGGCTTCGGGGCCGGCGTCTCCTTCGGTCGAGAGGTGGCAAAGACCGTCTGCTAGTTTGAGTTTGGGCATGCCCGCGGGGAGAGTGCGGATATCCTGCGCAAGTTTAAGAGTGGCCGCTGGACGTTTATCGGTGGGTACCTGCCGCAGATTTTTAAGTTGATTGGTGACGGACGATTCGGAGACCTGGGCTTGCAACAGCGGTGCGGCGACGAGAAGAGATGCGACAAGAGCGCGACGGAACAGAGTCATGCAGTCTCACTTGAAAGTAGATTGTGGTCATTGCAACGTTGACGGAATTATAGCCCGGCCCTATCGTTCGGAGTATTTCGATTTCTCATGAATGATCAGTGAACAGCGGCCGCAGCCGATGCCGGGTGCATGCCCAGCTGCCACGCCACGAAGGTGAGTTCGTACGCCGAATCCTCAATCTGCTTGCGAAAAGTCTCGCCCCCGGAATGGCCCGCCTTCGCATCGTACAGCAGAATAATCGGGCGATCCGATACGGTATTCGTTTGTAACCGTGCTGTCATCTTTCGCGCTTGTTCTGGCGGTACGCGTGTATCTCCGTCTCCGCTTTCGAATAACACCGCCGGATACTTAGTCCCCACGCGAACTCTTTCATACGGAGAATAAGCTAAAAGATACTTGAACTGTTCCGGATCGGCGCCGTTGCCGTACTCAAGCAGAGCCGGAGGATTGTTGTTCTTGGTGTACTTGTAATATCGCACCATATCCAGATCAGGATGCCAGCACACAACAGCTTGGAACAGATCAGGCCGCTGAGTCAGCGCCGCGCCCACCAGCAGTCCTCCGTTGCTTCCACCCCAGATCGCAAGCTTGCCCGGGTTTGTATATTTCTTTGAAATCAACCACTCCGCCCCGGCGATGAAATCGTCGAAGACATTCTGTTTCTTGTCGAGCATTCCTGCGCGATGCCATTCCTCGCCAAACTCACCGCCGCCGCGAATATTCGCCACCGCGTACAGGCCTCCGTGCTCGATCCACCACGCTTTGGATGGATCAAAGAACGGCGTCAGGCTCACATCGAATCCGCCATAGCCATACAAAATCGTCGGAGTATTAACATCAGGAATCAGGCCTTTTCGGTGTATCAGAAACATAGGAATCTTCGTGCCATCCTTCGATGGATACCAGATCTCCTCAGTCTCGAAATGCTCTGCCTGAAAAGGAACCGTGTCCTGGTACCAGAGAGTCTGCTTGCCCGTAACAGTGTCATATCGATAGACCGAATAAGGCGTGGTGTACGTAGAAAAATAGAGTATTCCCTCTCTCTGATCCGTCCGCCCAAAGAGCCCGCCTGAACCGAGCCCCGGTACTGCAACCTCGCCCAGAGGCTTGCCCTCCGCTGAGAAGATACGGATGCGAGAAGTTACATTGTGCAGATAAGTCACATACAGCTTTCCACCAATCAGGCTCGACTGATCGATCGCATCACTTCCTTCAGGAACAACCTCGCGCCACTTATCCTGGCCGGGATCACGAAGGTCTATTCTGAGAATCCTGCCTTTCGGCGCCTTCCAGTCGGTCTGAACAAACAAAAAATCTCCCGAAAACGAAGGGCTGAATTTCCCCGCCAGGTCCTTGATCAAAGGCTGAATAGCGCTCCCCGACTCCAGGTTCTGAATGTAGACGTCACCCTGCGCCCACCCGCGCTGCACTGCGATCAGCAGATAGCGCCCATCTTCCGATACGGCAGGCGCGATCCACGTATCCACCCCGAACCCCTTACCAAACACTTCAACATCCTTAGCCGTGTCCGAACCGATTGCGTGATACATGACTCGCTGCCCCGAGTCGCGATGTTGAATCGTGTAGTAGAAGCCCTTCCCGTCTTTCTTGAAAGCGAATCCTCTGTATAGGGATTGCGGAAAGTGATCAGGAAGGTCGCGATGGCTCGCAACATCAAGAATGCGCAAATCCGTTTCATCCTGACCTCCCTGACGCACGCCGTATGCGACCAATCCTCCGTCGTAAGAGATGTCAAATTCCGAAACGCTCGCGCTGTTGTCCGAACTGAAAATCCGCGGATCGAGCAGCAACTCATCCTTGCTGCTCCCATCCTTGCGGCGATAAAACGACCACAGGGCCTCCTCCGCGCCGCGCTTGTCGAAGTAGTAATAACCATTGCGCAGCGACGGCGCGCCGATGTGATCGTGATGCGACATCTCAGTCAGACGGCTCGTAATCTCCGACCGCAGCGGTTGAGGATCGAGCAGCGCGTGAGCATACGAGTTCTGTGCATCAATCCACTTGCGAGTCTCCGCGGAGTCCCTGTCTTCCAGCCAGTGGTAGGGATCGATCAGTTCCTTCCCGTGAAAGGTTTCCCGGAAGTTATCGACGCGCGAAGTGGGTGGAGTGATTTGTGCGAGAGCAACAACTGACGAAGCGAACAACAGAATAGCCCCAAGGGGTCGAATGGAAATCAAGCTCATCGTGTCCTCGATTGCTCAAAACCAGGCCCCTCATCGTACAACGGATTTGAGTCTTCGCAAGATAAATCGTATCGGAGCAAATATCGGAGTTCAGCTTGCCAGAGGCGCCTTCCAACCCCTCAGCCGCAGACTGTTCACCAACACGCTCACCGAACTGAAAGCCATCGCCGCCGCAGCCATCCACGGCGTCAGCATCACATGAAACCATGGCCACAACAGCCCCGCCGCCAGCGGAATCCCAATCGCGTTATACCCCACCGCCCAGCCAAGATTCTGCCGCATCACCCGCACCGTCACCCGCGAAAGTCCAATCGCGGTGCAAACGCCCACAGGATCGCTCGTCAGCAGCAGTACATCTCCCGCCTCCTGCGCAAGTGCTGCGCCCGCACCCATCGCCATCCCTGCGTCAGCCTGTGCCATCGCCGCGGCATCGTTGATGCCATCCCCCACCATCGCCACGCGCCAACCGCTCTCCTGCAGCGCGCGAATCCGGCCCACTTTTTCCCCCGGCAGCAACCCGGCCACCACCTTCGAAATCCCAACCGCCTCCGCCATCGGCTCAGCCGCGGCTATCGAATCCCCAGTCAGCATCTCTACCGCCAACCCTTGTTCGCGAAGCCAACTCACCACCGCCCTCGCCGAAGGCCGCACAGTGTCCTTCGCGTCAAAATATCCAGCCAGACGATACCCGGCCACGCCCTCTTCCACCGCCATCCAGAGCCGCGTAACTCCAGCTTCCACATCAGCACTCAGGCCATCGGGAAAGGGAACCGACCACTCCCGCATCAGCTCCACATTTCCCAGCAGAATCGCCCGCCCCTCCACCGTCGCGGCAAGCCCTCGCCCCGGCATCACCTGGACATCTTCTGCAGCCGCCCAACTGACACCGCGTCCCTGTGCATGGGTAACAATCGCATGAGCCAGCGGATGCCCCGAGTAATCCTCCGCGGCGGCCGCCATACGCAGCAGGTCCTGCTCGGCAAATCCCTCCAGCGCAACAATCCCAATCAGCGCCGGCTTACCCAGCGTCAGCGTCCCGGTCTTGTCCATCACCACCGTCTGCAACCCGGCCACGCGTTCCAGAGCTTCGCCACCTTTGATCAGTACTCCGGATTGTGCCCCGCGTCCAATCGCCACCGTGAGCGCCGCCGGGACAGCCAGCCCCATCGCGCAAGGGCAGGCAATCACCAGCACCGCCACCGTTGCAGCAATCGCATGAGGAAGGCTCCCCGTCGTCAACAGCCAGCCCACAAACGTCAAAAGAGCCAGCCCCAGCACCACTGGCACAAAGATCGCACTCGTCCGATCCGCCAGCCGTTCCAGCGGAGCGCGCGATCCCTGCGCCTGCTCGACCAATCGCGCAATCTGCGCAAGCGTAGTCTCCGCCCCAGCCGACTCTACTCGCGCCGTCACCGCACCGTCATAGTTCACCGAACCAGCCAGCAGCCGGTCGCCAACCCCGCGCGGCATCGGCACGGATTCGCCCGTAAGCATCGACTCATCCACAGTCGTACGCCCCGATTCAATCACCCCATCCACCGGCACGCGTTCTCCCGGCAGAATCACCACCAGGTCGCCGACCACCACTTCATCCAGCGGCACAACCAACTCGACCGAACCCTCATCCGCCTCCCGCCGCACTCGCGCCGTGCTCGGCTGCAGCTGCGCCAGAGCATCCACAGCCGCCAGCGCCAGATGCCGCGCCCGCCCTTCCAGCCACTTGCCCAGCAGCAAAAAGCCAAGAATCAGCAGCACAGAATCGAAGTAGACGTCTCCCCCGCGCGGCCACGCCGTCTCCCATGCCGAATACACAAACGCCACGCCAGTCCCCAGCGAAACCAGCGTGTTCATATTCGTCTCGCCATGCAGCAGCGCTTTCCAGGCACTCCGGTAGGTCGCGCCGCCAGCCCACACGGCCAAAACGCCCGTCCCCAGCAGCAGCCCCCAGCGCACCGTCGCAGCAGGCAGAGCATCGCCCATCCCCATCGGCATCGAAAGCGTCATCGCCACAGCCCCGGCGACGATCGTTACCGCCGCTCTCCAGCCGGCTCTGCGCTCCTGCAGTCTCTGTGCCTGATCCTTCTGTTCTTGACCTTTGCCCGCATCGGCAGTGTCTGCGTTTCGAGGCAGCACAGCATCGTAACCCGCCCCGCGAATCGCCTCCACTAGCACCTCAGGCCGCGTCACCCATCGGTCAAACTCCACCGCCGCACGATTTCGCATCAGGTCCACACGCGCCGTAAGCACGCCCGGAGACCCCGCAAGCGCACCCTCGACATGGCGCTGGCAAGCCGCACACGTCATCCCCAGCACCGGCAATACGATTCTTTCCCTTTGAATGTTTCCAGACGAATCTTCAGAGCTTCGGCGCGTCAATGCAGACTTCATCGCTGCCATCTACTCATCCACGCGCGCAGCAAATCCGGCCTTCGCCAGCGCTGCAACTGCCAGGTCTCCCGACGCGGCAGCTACCTCTCCCGACACCTGGAATCGCGCCGCGCCCAGCCGCACTTCCGTCACCACAAACGGAAACAGCCCCGCATTCGGCCCTGCATTGCGCCCTGCGTTATTGATCGCCTGCGTCACCCGTCGAATGCACGAACCGCAATGCATCCCATCTATCCGTAATGTAATTTCAGCCACTCAAATCACTCCTGCCAACAGAGTTAGGATACTCCGCAGGCAGAAAAAGATTCAGTCGGCCACGCCAACCGTCCCGCCCTGTGCACTCAGAGCGGCCTCCAGAACGCAATGCTCTACCAATTAGCCACCTCCACATCCGGATACAACCGCGGCGTCTCCGCCCAATCAGCATCCCCACACTCGGCCGCCAGTGGAGACTCACTCGCACACCGCATAGAGTCCGGCCCCGAAATCCTGCACTGCGCAATCGTTTGCTCCGCCTCGCGCAGCACCACCACCGGCGATCTCCCGCGGCTGGCCGTAATCGCAAATGAAGCCGTCAAGCGCACTCGCATCGAATGCCCGTCCTCGCTCCTCACCTGAAAAGCCTCGCCAAACACATCCATCCGCAGCCGTTCCGCCAACATCATCGCGTTGATCGTGCTGCATCCCGGCAACGCCAGCAGCAACTCGTCGTTCCCGACCCGGCCGAGCATGTCATAGCTGCGCAGCGTCCGCCCTGTTCTCCTCGCGACTTCTCGCAATAATTCGTCGCAGCATTCGCGCCCCAGTTCAGAGTTCCAATGCCCAAAATCATCCAGATCAAACAACACCACGCTCAAAGCCCCGCGCAGGCGCTGCACACGATCCGTTTCGCGGAAGAGAATCGCCAGCATCGTCTCCCGGTTGAATATCCCCGTCACCCGGTCGTGCTCCAACTCCATGAGCGCCGTCTCCCGCAAATGTTCAAGTTCACAGTAGAGAGCATGGCCTCGCTGCATGGTGCTGATATGGGTCCTCCACGCCGCCCCATCCGCATTGCGCGCCACAATGTCGTCGATTACCCCTTCGCGCAGGCGCGCAATCCACTCGTCCGAAACCTGATCCGCAATCAGCGCGATCGCGCATCGCCTGTGCACGCCATACTCGTGCATCGTCGCCAGCAGGCAGCCGTTCGCGACCCCCGGCAGAAGAGCATCCAGCAGCACAATTCCACTGTTCTGCATGGCTCCCATAGCCGCCATCGCAGACTCGGCATCGGTTGCCGCCTCCACCCGCAGCCCCAGCCCAGCCAATGTCCGTTGCAGATCCAATATCAGCAGCGAATCCGGCGAAGCCAGCAACACCGTTGGCCCCGGCTTCGCGATTGTCGTCGAGCGCATCGCAGTTTTCCCCCTGCCACGTCTATCGGAGGAAATTAGAAAATCCTTACTATACGAAAGAGTTACTTAAGAAGAATTTATAAAGCCACAAAGCTAGAGCGACTGACCCAGTCGCTCCTCAAGCTGCGCTCGATAACTCCGGCTGATTCGCGTTCGCGACCCGCCCTTCAGCACCACATCAAACTCTCCATGCGAAACAGGCTCCAGTTGCAGAATGCTCTCGATATTCACAATCGCCGACCGATGCACGCGAACGAAGCGCGCCGGGTCCAGTCTCTCCGCCAGCTCCGTAAGCGCAGCGCGATACAGAATCTCATTTCCGCCAGTGTGAAGATTGACGTACACCCCCGCGGCCTCAATCCAATCAATCTCCACCACCCGCAGAAACCGCGTCACACCCCTGGTTTTCACCACCAGCCGGTCTAGTCTCTGTGGTGTCTTTGTTGCATCGGTCTTGGCCGCGCCGCCAGCCATCATCCGCGCCAGCCGCAGCCCGAATTCGTGCAGCCCGCGCTCCTCCAGCCTGCCGCGAACGCGAACCATCGTCGCCTCAAAACGCTCATCGCTGAAGGGCTTCAGCAGATAGTCCAGTGCATTGGCCTCAAACGCCCGCACCGCATGATGGTCGTACGCCGTCACAAAGACCGTCAGCGGCATCGCTTCTGTGCCCACCGCTTCCAGTACCCCAATTCCATCCAGCTCGGGCATCTGCACATCGAGAAAGACCAGGTCAGGCCGTTCCCTATCGATCGCT
>Ga0206895_1279_pt1 | contig 11127 bp, 10 predicted proteins | sample Alteio_BWOrgHeat_51_FD_152967 | JGI IMG/M metagenome (GOLD analysis project Ga0206895, IMG submission 152967) | Enriched cells from forest soil in Barre Woods Harvard Forest LTER site, Petersham, Massachusetts, United States -... | ecosystem: Environmental > Terrestrial > Soil > Temperate forest >...
TTTATCAATGATCCGTTTTACCCTTGTCAAGAGTTCATTCTTTTTACCTGTTGCCGCCATTGCAAATGCCGGAGTTGATTGCAGATAAGCAATGCGCAGTAAAGCTTCTACATAAACGGATGCGTTATATTTGAATTGTAATACCCAGTCATCGCAACTGTTCTCTCTTTCTTTTCGGATACTCCTGCTTAATAATTGTGTGAACGGATTAAAGAACAGGCTGATCTCGATCACAGATAAAATAATATTGACGAGATAATCATACCGTTTGATATGCGCCAGTTCATGCAGCAGCACAGCTTCCAGCTGGTCGATGGTGAGATGGTTGATGCTGGCAACCGGTATCAATATAACCGGCTTCCAGAAACCGATCGTAAGAGGAGTGGAGATAGTGTTTGATAAAAAGATCCTTATCTCTTTTTTAATGCCCAGCTGTGTTGCTATTTTCTTTACGAACAGGCGCCAGTCGGCCGGCATTTTTTGCAAACCGTTATTCCTGATCAGTTGTGTTTGCCTGTAGCCAAAGAACCAGCGGATGCAGAGGAATAATATCAACAGTAAATAAGCCATCGAAATATAAGGCAGCAGTTGTTCTCCTTTTACCATCCAGTTAATAAGCATGGAAGAAAGATCCGTATTGGATGATACGATCGCACGTATATTCTGCGATACGGGAATGGCTGTTGAATGATTCCACGCAGCGCTGTATTGCCGGTAATAAAATTGAAAAGTAATCACGAACCAAATAAAACCGGTGGCCTGCGCAGCCACTCCCAAACGGTATTTTGCAGAAGCGCTGAGCGATAATAATCCTGTTGCACTTAGATAGATCAGCCAGACCAAAGCGGTTTGCCATAAACTGTTGGCAATGGCGGTGAATGTTGATAATCCTTTATTCAACCCTGTTTTCTTTTTATCAAAACCGTTGAAAGCTGAGATGAAAAAGAATATCGCTTCCGCTCAAAAAGAAATAAACGATACGGTATTTACAGATCAGGATGGCAGTAAACTTTTCAATGACATACCCACTCTCATCACCGGTGCAATGAAACAGGCATCAGCTGCACTCAATGAAAAAGAAACTGACTGGAAAAATGAAATGGCGAATATGGAACTTGCCAAAACAGAAATGGACAAAACGTTTCACACAGATTCATCTTTGTTTACATTAAAATTGAGACGTAAAATAAAAGATGATATCGGCTTGTCGCTGAAAGATGTTGATGCCGCGCTCAAAAATGCAAAAACAGAAATGCAGCGTGCCGGTTCAAAACTAAATATAGATGCTTCTGTTTTAGACAACGAAAAAGTAGAACAGGGTATAAAAATATCCATGCAGACATTGGCACAACTTGGAAAGATGGGGCTTGATAAAATGGTACTCGGCGCATTACGTGTGCCGGAAATTATGTTGGATGATAACGGCCAACACATGAAGATCCGCACGAAACAGCCGCCGGCATTACCCAAAGAGCCGAATGAAAGAACGAGAAACAGGATCATGTTGGTACCTGGAAAAGGATTGCCATCAAAACAAAGAATGCAGGCAGAAGACCTGGATGAAACAAAAGCAGAAGAACCCATGAATGTTCCCGAAGTAATATTACCACTTCAACTTTCTACTGAAGACCTGGAGAAAATAAAACAGCAACTCATTAATATTATCCGGGTAAAAGCACTCACCGAACGCAAAGGAGAAGAATTGAAACTAAAAGTTATTCCCGCAGTTGTTACAGAAAAGAGCCAGGATGAAAAAAAACAATTGGTCATCCGGCTTCAATAGAAAATTTTGAGTGTTGAATTATGAATGCTGAATGTATATTCTTTGCACCTATAAACTCTCATTCAACATTCATAATTCAACATTCAAATCATTACCAAAGATTACGCGGGCACCAGTCGCCATACCTGTTTCCCAATAAGAACCCGATCAGTATTTCATGCGTACCATGGCTAACCGTATTCAGGTTGGAAGTTTGTACATCGTACGAATAACCGATATTGATATTGTGATTTAAGTTGATACCCACCATTGCAGCAAACCCGTCCTGGTAGCGGAAAGAGCCGCCTGCCCAGAGAAGATCCTGGTACTGGAACTTAGCATTCAGGTCAAAACCCAATGGCAATGGAGTGATATATCTGATTAATGCAGAAGGAAGGAAACTGATATCTTCAGACAACTCCATCCGGTAACCGGCGCTGACAAAAATATGCGGTAACAGTTTTCCATTCTGCACGTAAACTGTGTTATCCGAAAAAGCGAGTTGCTCAGGAATGATCTGCTGTGCGGCAATCCCCAAAAAATAATCTTTCGAATACAACCAGAGCCCTGCACTGATATCAGGTTTTATTTTATTGATCACGCCACTTCCCGCAACAGCGGGATCAACCGTTGTTCCACCAAAATTTAATTTACTGGCATCGAGGCTCATATTGGTAAACCCAACTGATACACCACCGGCTAAACTGGTAGTAGCAGAAATACCCAGGTGATAGGAATATGTTCCATACGCTGCAAAACGGTTTAACGGGCCGGTTCTGTCATTGATCATCGTAAAACCAACACCTGCATGCGGATCCGGTGCGGTATAATCGCGCCAGTATGCTTCTCCCCTCGGGTTTTGTCCGCTCGCATGAAAGCTTGTAGCCGATTCTCTATCGTAATCGCTTTTATGTAATGGGCCCTGAATGGTTAAATAAGTAGTAACCGGCGCATCCTGCAAACCCACCCATTGTAAACGGTGGCTTGCTTTTACATCCCAGTAGTTTTCAATACCGGCAACTGCGGGATTGATGATGTAATTGTTCATGATATACTGCGTATAATACGGCCGCTGTTGCGCCGAAACTATTGTACAGGCAAACAAACTGATCCATATCATCAACTGTCGCATCTTCATATAACTACTTAATAATGGTTACGGATCCGGAAACAACCTGCCGGCCATTTTTTGGATTGATGATGTAATAATATGTGCCTACCGGTAACGGGCTTCCATGATACGTTCCATCCCAGCTGACCGCATACCCTACCGAATGATATACAGCTTGTCCATAACGGTTATACACATCTATGGTTGCTCCGGGATAACTGTCAAGGTATTTAATATTCCAGGTATCATTGATCCCGTCGCCATTTGGTGAAAAAACATTAGGAACAACCGGCCCTTTTAAAACATTCACAAAAACAGTATCGCTTGCCGAACATCCGCCGTTTGCCGTTAAAGTTAGTTTATAAGTAATATCATCATCCGGTTTGCAGACCGGGTTAATGGCGGTGTCACTGTTTAAATAAGTTGCCGGCGACCAAAGATATTGCAAGTTCGTTCCATAAACATATTCAGGTATGATCTGCAAAGTTCCTCCTGCCAATACTTTTACGGAATGTTGTAATACAACTTTGGGATTCGGGTATACGGTCAGCTGCTGCGATGCCGTATCACTGATACAGCCGTCTTTATTATAGAAATATAAGCTTGCCGTAAACAAACCGGAATCATTGTACTGATTAACCGGGTTCTGCGCAGCGGATACATTTCCATCACCAAACTTCCACGACCATGCCGATTCTGCGCTTGATATACTGGTGCTTTTATCAGTGAATGTAATATTATCGCCAAAACACAATTGGCTTGCAGATACATTAAATGCAGCTTTGGGTTGCGAATACACCGTAATGGTTTTGGTAGTAAAATCCGAACAGGTTGATCCGCCAGAATAAGCTACCAGTTTGATCGTATAGGATTTACCTGTGGCTGATTGCAGATCTGCGTACGAATGCGGATATACTTTTCCTGCTGTGGGATTATCATCCAGTTCCACGACAGTTGGATTATTCGCAAAATCCCAATAGATCTCAAGTTTTGTGAGGTTGCCAAAATCAACCGATGAATTATTTTTTAACAGTACTGGCTTGGTACCGCAATAAGGCGCCGCATTGGCAAAACTGAAATCAGCCTTCGGCGTAGTTCCGTTTACGGTAAATGCTTCCGTGCCCGTTGCCACGCAACCTAATGCCGATGTTACTGTTAGTGACACTTTATAATTATCCGATTTATTATATTTAACCTGTGGATTTTTTACAGTACTGCTGGTGATATTCGGCCCCGGCGATACGGCAGGTGATCCAGCATTAAAGTTCCATAAATAAGATGCAAGGCTGCCTTCTGCAATAGTGGTGGTATCGGTGAACGGGGCGTTTGCATCATTCAGGCACACTTCCGGTAAAATAAATCCGACAACAGGCAGAGGATTTATTTTCAATTGCGGGTTAGGCGCAAATGTATCACTCTTGCAACCCGTACCCGTTTCAACAACCAATACCGGGTTCTTTGTTCCATATACGGCATACTGTGTTTTGGGCGAAGCATTCGTGGTGTTTGTAAAAGATCCGGCGCCATCATCGAGGTTCCATGTCCACTTGACGATCGCACCAATAGGGCTTGTTGACGCATCAGTAAAAACAATATCGCTATTGGGGCATAATAGTGTAGGAAAAGTAAATTTAGCAACCGGCTTTGCCGTGATCTGTATGGTTTGCGTAGCTGAATCGGAAATACAGCCAATATCGTTTACGACTTTCAGTTTGATCAGGTAATTCCCTGATCCGCTTGATCCATACAGTTTCGCAGTATTTCCTGTACTGAGATTAGCGGAAGTGCCATCACCAAAATTCCATTGCCATTGCGTAACGGGGCCGCTTGCAGCACTCTGGTCTGTGAAATGTACCGAATCTGTAAGACATCCCGAAGTAGTGGCGCTGAATGCAGCAACCGGTGTTGTACGTACCGTAACAGGAATGGCGTATAACTGGCTGGTACTTCCACAACCATCCGGCGTTGAAGAAGTAGTGTACAATTTAATGGTATCACGGAGTGCCGATGTATTACCTTTTATAAAAACGTAAGTATTTCCGGTACTATAATAATTCAGGGTCTGGCCGTTTACAGTTTTGGTACTGTCTGCAGTTACATTCGCGGGTGTTACGGTAGCATTGGGTGAAATATTGGGAGCGGCTGAAAAATCCCAGTTAAGCGATGAGGGAACGAAAGAAAGAGGCACAGAAAATTTTAATGGCGAATTCACGCAGGTAACTGCGGAATCGATACGTCCATACGGATTTTGGAAAGTTGCAACAGGCGTAAAATCTTTCACATTGGTACCTGCATTATAGCCATACGATTCAACACTTCCAAATCCGTATGCAATTGCAATAAAACTTGAATCAGCTGCAAGTGTCTGGACAGGATTTGCTGCTGAGATAGCTGATACATCCTCTTGCAGATAAGAATAATCAGTTCCGGGTATCGCTACAAAAGCTCCTGATGGCGGCCCATTATTTATTTTAAAACTTCCTTTTGCATTTGTTTTGATAATGATATTCAGATAACAGTTTCCTACAGCACTTTGATTCGTCGGTAGAAAATTTTTATGCGCAGAAAACACCGTGATATTATTGATCGTTTGTTCAATAGGATTAAGAATAATCATTTCCGGGTCACCAATATTTGCCCCTGATTGGCAGGCTTCAGTAGTAAAGTATTGAACAACAGAAGCAGGTTTATCTGTCTGAATAAATGTTGGACTACCTGTTGCATATTCATAAAAAGAATTGCTTACCAGCCCCGTTAGCGTAGTTGTTACCCCGTTCTCTGTTTTTTGAACTACTGTTGTTGGATCTGTTACAAAAACACGGTATATATCTGATGTTCTTGTTTTGGCCGGAGCTGTAAGAAAATTTTTACCCCATGCACCCGTTGGAAAAAGCTGTTGGTATAGATTATCTCCGCTCTGAGGCACGGGGCTGGTACAGCCAAAAGCCGACCAACTGGTACTGGAAAAAACAGCGATCCTTTTACAGGATGACCCGTTAGTAGAAATTGATTGAACTTTCGTTCCTGAGATATCTGAATTGTTTGCAAATTGCAGCTGATAAACATCGCCCGGATTGGCTAATGTTATAGTATACGTATTACCTGCCAGTTTGCTACCGTTCTTACTATTTACAGAAGGAATAATTTGTATAGATGTGTTCGCTTCAGCTGCAACAACTGTGATAGCGCCATAACCAGGTGAGGGCCCATAATTCCCATAACTCGGAACAATATATTTATTCCCCCATACAGTACTGGGTAAAATTAATGAAGCCCCCGAGCGGGATGTTTTAATGATATGCGCATAGACTACAACCGGATTGTCGGAAACAACATGGATAGCACCACCAATAACAATCCCATCATCCTGGGTTAAATAGACAGATGTATTGGGAGCATCAGAACCACTAACCTGGCCTAGAAATTTTCTTACTACCGTATTGGGCGTTACTGAAAAAGACAGCGTTTGCGTTCCAACAGTTACAGTACCTGTTGCGGCTACATCAGAAGTAATATAGATCCCCATAACAGACGTATTGCCATCGATATGGGTTGGATAAGTGATATAGAAATCCTTTCCTTTGTTTGAATAGTTTTGACTGATGCCACTGAAATGCCCCGAAAGCAATACTATAAAAAACAGCAATCTGATCTTCTTCATCTTCGGGTTCGGGCGGGGGTTAGCGCACTGATTATCTATTCTGTATACGAAAAAATTAAAATTAAGGCTTCTCGATATAACAGGTGCTTTAAAGAGTCATTAAAACGTTAAAATGTTGCCTTAATAAATTATTAATCAGGAAGTATTCCAATAAAGATGCTGGCATTTTATAAAACTGCTATATCAGGGCCGGAACAAAACAAAAGATCAAGAATACAAAGATTGGGTTGGAACCCGATCCTGTCTGCAAAAACCTGCGTGTACTCGAAAGCTGCAGGCATTTCCTGAAAATTTTTGGGTAGGATATAGTTTCGTTTATCGGCGGCTTCGGCAGGGTATTCTTTATGATAGCTATCCGTCAGCGAAATTTCGCCAGGTATCCGTAGCGTCTTTTTCAGCCATTCCAGGATAGCCATGTTTTTATCAAGCAGGAAGGTCTGGTTCTTATCGATCAGGTTTTTTACATCATCCCGGAAAAATTCAAAATAGGGCGAACGGCTATAACAGGATTCAATCGTTCGCCAATGTTCCACTTGCCAACGGCCCAGGTAGCTGATCCGCATATCCCTCATAAGCTGTTTTTTGTTGCGGCCGTTTTCCAGCGGGATAGACAAATTAACCAAGCCATTACTACCCGCAACCACACACCTGTTCCGAAAACTCATTTTCTGGTAGCTTTCGTATTGTTCAATTTTTATATTTGAAAACTGAAACAACATATTAATGTAGTTAGAGCTTCCAAAATATTGACATTCAATTATTAAGTGTTTATTATTTGATATACTTTGTAACATTACAGGATATTGATTAAATGCGTATTTATATACTATTTAAACTTATAAAAAATAGTAAGTAAATTATTAATAACTAATTGATTTACATTTTAAAAATAATTTATTTACTTACTAATCATGTTAGACATTAAAAAAGTAATACTTTATGCCAAAAAAACTAATATATTTAGTGTTAAAATGAAAAAGATTAATTGGGCAAAAATTGAAAATACACAACTCTCTCCTATTTTGCAGGCAAATATTCCAAGTTGAAAAAGACGCTCTTATTTGCCCTCCTGTCGCTTTTATTTTTTGCCTGTACGAAACCACAAGGATTTGATTACCGGGATGTGAAGAACATCAGAGTAGAAACAGTGGGGTTTGATAAGACCACTCTTTATATGGATCTGGTTTATTATAATCCCAATGGATTTGGCGTTGATCTCCGTAAAGTGGATTGCGATGTTTATGTAGACAACAGCTACCTCGGAAAATTTCAACTGGATACATTGATGCATATAGACCGCCGCGCCGAGTTCATTCTTCCTTCAAGAATATTGGTGGATATGCAGTCGGTTCTCAAGAACGGGCTTAACCTGTTATTCAGCAAAGAAGTGCTGATCAATGTGAAAGGAACGACAAGGGTTGGTAAGGCCGGTTTCTTTAAAACGATACCGTTCAACTATGAGGCGAGGCATAAGTTGAGCCTGTTTTAAGATGGCTGGTTAAAGAATCTTTTTCTCACCGCAGAGACGCGGAGTAGCACAGGTTACACAGAATTGATTTAATAGTTTATGGGTGGTACGTGGCAGGGTTTGCCTTTTTGCGGGCCACCTCCGTCTTCAGCGCGCCTGCAGGGAATAGGGAGTTTTTTGTATGCTTCGGGATCGGCTTTTTCATTGTCGGTATCGAAGCCGGCGTTATTGAGGGCGGCTTTGATGGTTTCGGGACTGGCGCGGTCGGGTAAATATTGTATTTTGATCTCGCCCTGGAGCATATTGATCTTCCACTGCATCAGGCCGCTTTCCATGTTCGATTTGTTCTCTACCAGAAGGTATTTATCAAGCCTTTCTTTGCATTCCCAGCACCGGAGATTAGCAGATTTGATGGTTATCCATTGCGGGTTGGGTTGTTGCGCGTGGGCGGTGCAATATGTGGTCATGAGTAATATAACCATTGGAAGTATTCGTTTCATATGTCTGTTTTTCATTCGTCAAGATGGTTAAAATGGTTAAATCAGGTTAAGCTGGTCAAAAAATGGCATACGTTTTTAACCATTTAACTTCTTTAACCTGTTTAACTTCAAACTCCCTCCCAACCGGCAGGGTCGTTACGCCATTCCAATAACAGGTTTTCCGTTTCGGCTGAAACCAATCCTTTTTCAACTGCAAGGCTGATCAGGTGTTTGTAATCTGTTAAGGATCGGTAAGGAACGTTTGCCTCTGCAAATGCATTATCCGCAACAGTAAACCCGTAGGTAAAAATCGAAACCATTCCTACTACTTCCACTCCGGCATTTCGTAATACATCCACTACCTGTAAGCTACTCTTGCCTGTTGATATCAGATCCTCGATTACCAATACGCGCTGCCCGGGAGTATAGTAGCCTTCGATCTGATTGCCCAACCCATGTTCTTTTGGTTTGGGGCGTACATAGATATAAGGAAGCTTTAACTGGTCGGCCGCCATAGCCCCCCAGGGAATACCTGCAGTTGCCACGCCTGCCAACACCTCAGCTTGCGGAAAGTGTTCGAAAACGACGTTACATAATTCGCTCTTGATAAAATCACGCACAAATGGAAATGACAACACACGGCGGTTATCGCAGTAAATAGGGCTCTTCCAGCCGCTGGCCCAGGTAAAGGGTTTATCGGGACTTAACTTTACAGCTGCAACCTGCAACAATTTTTCAGCAACGGCTTTCTCGTTTGTCATGGAACGAATGTAGAACCATTTTGGAATTGGGAATTGGGAAATTGGGAAATTGTATTCACATTTGATCCATCATGGAAAAAAAGAAATTGATCGCTGGTGGCGGATTGGTGCAAAATGAAAAGGGCGAATTATTGATGATCTACCGCCGTGGCAAATGGGATCTTCCCAAAGGAAAACAGGATGAAGGCGAGGCCATTGAAGTGTGTGCGTTGAGGGAAGTGATGGAAGAAACCGGACTGGTTGATATAGAGATCGGCAGGCTGATCGAAGTGAGTTATCATGAATATTTTGATGAATACCTTAAACAGGATGTGCTGAAAGAAACATACTGGTTTGCGATGACTGCCAACAGCAATGAAGCATTGATCCCTCAAGCAGCAGAAGGCATTACGGAGATCAGGTGGGTTGATAATAATGAACTGGAAAAATACCTGGCGGATAGTTATGCGAATGTGGTTGCGGTGATCAGGAAGCGTTGAAATGATTTTGGAATTGGCGATTGGGAAATTTTGGAATTTGGCAGATCATCTTTTTTTTAAAATAGCCACTGTGAGCCTGCTGATACAAACCAACTTTTCCGCTTCATCATAAATTTTTATCTCCCAAACATGCGAGCTTGAACCTAAATGAACGGGTGTGGCAATACCTGTGACCAGGCCGTTTTTTGCGCTGCGGATATGGTTGGCATTGATCTCCTGCCCTACGCAGATATATTGATCCGGGTCTATTACAAATGCCGAACCAACACTGCCCAATGTTTCGGCAAGCGTTACGGAAGCGCCGCCATGTAAAATACCGTAAGGTTGCGTTGTGCGGTGGTCAACGGGCATGGTTGCTTTGAGATAATTATCGCCAACTTCAGAGAAACGGATCCCGATGTATTCGCCCATGGTATTTTTGCCGAGGCCTGAAAAGTCGTGTAAGGACAGATCCTTTTTATACCATATACTCATCAGTAATTAAGATAAAGGATGTTGTAAAGAATGATTAACGGCTTCGGGAAGAAATGGTGAAGCATCGCCGCCATTGCGGATGATATCGCGCACAATGGTTGATGCAACAGAAGTATATTTTGGCTCGCCTGTTAAAAATATTGTTTCGATATTTTTATCAAGCGTTCGGTTGGCATCGGCAATTGTTTTTTCATATTCAAAATCGCTCACATAACGGATGCCGCGTAAAATAAAATTCGCGTTGATGTTTCTGCAATAGTTTACGGTCAGCCCGTCATAGATCACACTTTCCACACGCGGTTCCTCTTTATAAATTTCCTGGAACCACTGCATCCGCTGCTCTGCACTGAACATCGGGCTTTTGGATGAATTGATACCGATGCCTACATAGATCTTATCAAACAAAGGAATGGCGCGGTTGATGATATCAACATGCCCGAGTGTAACAGGATCGAAAGTTCCGGGGAATAAACAGATTCGGCTCATAAGTACAAGGTGTGAAGTACGAAGTACGAACTAAAATATGATATAATAAGCAAGTTAGAATTACGAGGTACGAAGTACGAACTAAAATTTAAATTATTACTTTATGTGCCTTTTTCGTACTTCCAACTTCGTACCTCGTACTTAACTCAGCTTTCCCTGTTTGTCAGTAAATACAAAACCGACATACGCACCGCTACACCGTTTTCTACCTGGTTAAGAATGATTGAATAAGGGCCGTCGGCCACATCGCTGTCCAGTTCAACACCGCGGTTGATCGGGCCGGGATGCATGATCACAATATCTTTTCCTAAACCCTCCAGTAATTTTCTTTTGATACCGTATGCAAGATTGTATTCGCGCAGCGAGGAAAACAATGGCTGGTTCTGCCGCTCGAGTTGTATGCGGAGTACATTGGCCACATCGCACCACTGCAATGCTTTCTTGAG
>Ga0206895_1280_pt1 | contig 11072 bp, 4 predicted proteins | sample Alteio_BWOrgHeat_51_FD_152967 | JGI IMG/M metagenome (GOLD analysis project Ga0206895, IMG submission 152967) | Enriched cells from forest soil in Barre Woods Harvard Forest LTER site, Petersham, Massachusetts, United States -... | ecosystem: Environmental > Terrestrial > Soil > Temperate forest > O...
TGCCAAATCCACACTAAAATTAATCACACCAGGAAGAGTACAAGGTGTACGCGATATATTAACAGCAACCCATTTTTGTTGCGTAAAATGAGCAATCGTTGCTTTACCAATTCCCCGACTACCGCCTGTTATTACGAGATACTTGGTCATAATGTACAAACTCCCTGTTATATACATCTATTATAAATTGTATTAGTATTTATAGCATTAATATAGTTTTTACGCTATTCGCCTTAAGGAATTGCCTAATGACACGGACTTTTAAGCTCGCATCGCGTGTGTATTTTTCAATATTTTTATTCAGTTTTTCGAGTTTTTCCACTGCTTCAGATTTTAACCTTCCTTTTATCAATGTAACCTGTTTAGGAAATGCCTATGCAGACTGGGCAACGGATACCTCAGATGCCAGTATTGCGTATGCAAATCCTGCGGGGCTTGTCAAAATTACGCATCAACAATTCGTTTTTTCAGGCTTAGGTCTAAGTGGCAATACAAAATTTACCGGTGCGACGACTGCCACATCTACGATTCCAGAACCCTTTACCTCTCATTACGCAGGGAGTGTTTCAAGCGGTTTAGGCGCCTATATGCCTTCGTTCTATTACTCCATTCCCTTAGGCAAACGAATTGTTTTTGCGCTAGGGCAAACCACCCCATTTGCGTTAGGGACCAGTTACGATAAAGATTCCATTGCACGGTATGCAGCTACCCGATCACAAATTGTCGTCATTGATTTTACACCGAGCGTTGGGATTAAACTTTCTGATAAATTAGCGATTGGCTTAGGGTTTGATGCAAATCGTTTAGCATTTACATTAAACAATATGGTCCAAACTTCACAATTCACTCCCGATGCCGAAAGCCAAAATCATGTAGCCGGGTGGGGATACGGTTGGCATGGTGGGATACTCTATCAAATGTTACCAGCGACGAGATTAGGCGTAAGCTTTAATTCAATGGTTATGTTTCATGCAACAGGTGATAGCGAAAGCTATCCAAACAATAAAGCATTTTTTGCCGATGTCTATAGAACAACTAATCAAAAATCATATGCCGCATTACCTGCACGCACTCAACTGAGTATACATCATGATCTCAATTCACGTTGGGCAGCGATGGGAACATTATTTTATACCAATTGGAGTACGTTAGATAAAATAACGTTAAAAAATGTTATATTACCCGGTGGCACAACTATTCCCATTAGTATTCCGCTTAACTACCATAATACATTTGATTATTCAGCCGGTATTAGCTTTAAAGCCACAGAAAAATGGTTATTACGTACCGGCTTTCAAATACTGAGTACGCCGTCTAACAATAGAAATCGTGCATTAGCCGATCCTATTGGATCTGCAACAATTCTCGGTCTCGGCGCCCATTATCAACAAAACTGTTCCCTAGGCTATGAATTGGGTTATGCGCATTCCTTTTTTAGACAAGAACCAGTTCGTCTATTTACCCCTGTCTCAAGTGCAGTAGGTCATACCAATACACAGACCAGCGTCTATGGTGTGCAAGTGACATGGAATATTACTTAACTATTAAGGTTCTTTGACTGTCTGAGATGCGGTCATTAAGGTGTTTTTAATAACTGCTAACATATGTTGTTTAATAGCTAAGTCTTTTACAAAAAGATGTCCACCATCAAACTCAACTAATTCAAACTTTTGGGTCGTCTGCTCTGCCCATTTAAAATAATCATCAGGAGAAACCCAATTATCTTGTTTTCCCACAAATAAAGTTAGTGGAATATCTAAAGGGGGCTCTTCATAATATGTATAATTTTTTACGATATTCACATCTCCAATAAAAGTAGGTAGTAATAATTTAATCATGTTTTTATTCAATACGAAATGTTTCTCATCAAGAATTCCATAATTTTGAAAAATAGAAATTAAGCGATTAAGTTGATCCTCAGATAAAGAATTTGTCACTTCAGATAAATTAATATTATTAACTGATAACTGCATTAATAACGTATCTAAATGGGTTGTTGGATGATGCGGATCTGGAAAAGCAGAGATAAATAAAGAGACAGGCTGAGGTAAATTATGCCGACGCAAATAGCGGGTTAATTCAAAAGCAATCAATGCGCCAAAACTATGGCCGAAAAATGCGAAGGGTAAATCTAATTTTGACTGAAGATGTTCAACGATATTATTTATCAATAACGACATATTGTGAATAGAGACTTCATCCATTCTATTTTCTCGACCGGGCAGTTGAATAGGACACACTTCAATATGCTCAGGCAAATAGTCTTGCCAATCATAATAAAGAGAAGCACCGCCGCCACCATAGGGAAAACAAAATAAACGTAACCGTGCATTACTATTTTGTTTCACATTAAAAAACCATTTGTTAGATTTCGTAGAAGGCTTTTTTTGTTGCAAAATAGCTAAGGCAATTTCTGTCAGTGTCGGGCCTTTTAGCAAAACTTGCATAGAAACCGTTAAATTAAAATGCATTGTAATTTATTTTGCTAATGCAATTGCCATTAAAGAATCAAAACCCATATGACTTAATGATAAATTAATATTAATATCATTTTTAGGCATTGAAAAAATTAAGCTGCTTTGTTCAAGCAATATATCTAAGACATAGGCTTTACTCTCGGTAAAACTATGCGAGGTAAAATCAAAATTAACATGGCTAGTTTGCATGGTATTTTCGATGTGAATATTTTTATTTAATTGCTGCAGAGTAATTGTTTCAAAAGCCGCTATTAATTTATTCTCTTTATCTATTAAATAGCAATGGCATTTTATCTTTGTGTAATCTGCATCATTTGTTTTTAATTGGCTATATAAATAAAAAGGGCCCTCATTGGCACCAAAATAAGTAATCTTATCTATAGAAACAGCCATGTAGGGTTTTATACAGGTTATAGGTAACAATCTAAATATAGGTTGAATGCATCCATCAATAATACCTGGGTGCAGGGCAAGATTAAATTTTTCTTTTTCCTGACATATTTTTGGCTCTTTAAATTCACATAAAATTTCATCCTTACCTAACCAATATTGTTCAGTCCAGCGGATACTATCACCCGCTGGCATCCCCATACTTAATACGCGCGCATACAGATTATCTGCTGTTTCATTCGTCAAACATCGTTGCTTAATATCCTCAATAGTATCAATAGTCATAATTTCTGGTTTTATTAAACCATTTAAAAGAAGCTCGCCTCTCGCATTTTCTATCCATAGCTCATCATTTTGAGAATGGCTATAGACATTAAAATAATAATGCTTATCCGTAATTTTATTTAATACTAATTGCACAGTGACTGTGATATTTTTAGGAATCATCAATGTCGCTAAAAAATTCAATTTTTCAATAATGAAAATAGATTTTTGTAAAATTTCATTTGCAGCGAAGGCTAGCATTTCTAGAAAATAACCCGCATGTGCAATATCAAAAGTATCTTCTAGTTCAGGAATATTTTTAAAATCAAATGTAAACTCAAATAATAACACGGGTAAGGGTGAAGTTATTTTTTTACTTTGTAATGGATTTTTATTATATATAAAAAAATTCGTCTTATTGCGCAAAGCAGGCCAATAATATTCATGTTTCCAGCTAGGCAACGCGCGCTCAACTCTTGGACTCGCCGCCATCTCTGCATCTGATAATTCTCGTAACAGGAGATGTGCATTTGTTCCACCAAATCCAAAACCACTTATGCCGGCCATTCGACTCATACCATATTTAGGCCAATCCATTAACTGGGTTGGAATTTTAAAGAAATATTTATCAAAATTAATATGCGGATTAGGCTTAACGTAATTTAAATGGGGCGGAATTTTTAAATATTTCAATGCTAATGCAACTTTGATAATACTTGCCATACCAGCCGCAGGTTCAAGATGACCTATATTGGTTTTAACAGAACCTATCCAGCAAGGATTCGTTTTAAGACGGTGTTGGCTGATGACTTCCCCTAGTGCTTGTACCTCAATAGGATCGCCTAAATAGGTCCCCGTACCATGGCATTCTATATAGCTAATTTCTGCAGGATTTATTGCAGCTTTTGAATAAGCTGCCTTCAACACATGTTCTTGTAATAACCCATTCGGTGCGGTTAAACCATTTGTTTTGCCATCTTGATTCACTGCACTGCCACTAATGATGGCATAAATACAATCTTTATTTTGCAAAGCAGCTGATAAGGGTTTTAATACAATAACACCCGCCCCCTCACCTTGCACATAGCCATTAGCACCTGCATCAAATGTTTTACATTGACCATCAGGGGAAAGCATTTTTGCTTTTGCAAGAATGAAACTCATAGAAGGCAATAAATTAATATTCACGCCGCCCACCAAAGCGATATCACATAATTTATTTTGCAAATGCAAACAAGCTAAATGCACCGCTACCAACGAAGAAGAGCATGCTGTGTCTAAAACAATACTAGGACCACGTAAATCATAAAAATAAGATAAGCGGTTAGCCGCAATGCTAGTCGCATTGCCCGTCGGTATATATAAGGCATCACTCTCTTCTTGAAGTGTCTGTAAAAAACCAAATTGACTAGCATATAAACTTGCAAAAACACCCGTTTGACTACCTGCTAACATTTCCTTAGATAAACCAGCATCCACTATCGCTTCATGAGCTACTTCTAATAATATTCTGTGCTGAGGATCCATACGTCTTGCTTCTCGTGGACTAATGCCAAAATGATACGCATCAAATTCAGCAATATTTTGCAAATAGCCACCATAATAAGGATAACTAGACTGACGTAACAATGGCTCGCTTGTTTCATTTAATAACTGCCAACGTTCATCTGGTATTTTGGAAATGCTATTTTTACCATTGGCTAATATATTCCAAAATTCATTTTTATTATGGGCACCTGGGAAACGACAACTTAATCCTACAATGGCTATGGGTTCCATGTAAGTATTATTTTTTTCTTGCAATAATTTTTTTAATTTGCGAATCATTAATAATGCTTTATATAAAGTAGTATTTTCCATTAAGTTAATCCATCCAAACCTGATAATTCATCTTCAATGAGTTGACTCACTTCAGCAGTTGTTAACGCTTGTATATTATTTTCCTGAGATTCAGTCGGTGTTAAAGCTTGAAAAATATAGATACTTAGCTTTTCAAGATTAGGATATCGGTATAAATCCATAGGTGCTACAAGATTACCAAAATGCTCGCTAAGCTGTGTGACAAATTTGATGCCTATAATAGAATCTAATCCATAAGATTGATAAGGGGTTGTTATATCAATTTCAGTATTTTCTAAAGCGAGTAATTTAATTAATATTGTTTTTAAGACATCGACAATTTGTTCTTGAGACAGATGAGAAGTTAGCTTTATTTGACCATCCGTATCTTTAGTTGACTCCCCAAAATGGCGGAAAAAAATCATTTTTTTAGCACTGGCATTAACTTGCAAGAATTTTTCCCATGTTATTTTAAATACAATAATATTGGTAGGTTGTCTAACCATTAAATAACTCAAAAGCGCTAAGCCTTTAGAAATAGCAAGGCTCGACATGCCAACGGCTTCTAAAAAAGCACCATGATGATAACGATGACTCATTCCTATATCGGCCCACGCCGCCCAGTTAATACTCATAGCGACCAGATGTTGACTTCGTCTGTAAGCTGCTAAACCATCTAAAAATTCATTTGCCATTGCATACGCACTTAGTCCATTCATACCAAAAAAAGGAAGCGCTGCAATAGATGAAAAAAGAACAAAACAATTTAAATCATTATGATTGAATAACTCATGCAGTACTAATCCGCCTTGTACTTTTGCTTTCAATACATGTTGTAATGTCTCTTTTGTCATTTTACCTATCGTTTGACTATCCGTTGTTACTCCTGCTAAATGAAAAACCCCTTTGATTGGCATTTGCCATTCAAGCTCTGCTTGTGAAATAACTGATTTCATTGCATCATGATCAGAAACATCTACGACTACATATTTAATATGAGCAGATAGTTTTTTTAATAATAATACACTTTCATTTTTATCTGGGCTCTCAGATAAATGAGTCACCCCTGTTAAAAGAAAATAACCTGTTCCTTGTTGTATTAGCCATTTAGTTAGCTCAACTCCCAGCGCACCTAATCCTCCGGTAATTAACACAGCCTGCGGAGGAATCCATTTTTTTATTTCAGGCGGGACGGAAATATATTTTTTGAGTGTAACGACATAACGTTTGCCTTGACGATATGCAATATTATTTTCTTGAGGGGTATAGCTTCTTAATTCATCAACAAGAATAGTTGCATCAGTGCGCAGATTTTTTATTTTATCTAAATCAACTAATAATGCTTGATAATTAGCTTGCTCGGCCATAAAAATTCTTAGCATAGACCCTAAAGGGTGCTGCCATATTTCAATACTATCCTCATTATTGACTGCTTGGCTACCACGACCTACTAAACAAAACGTTAATTTTTCTATTTGTTGGTAACTCGCTAAAGACTGCAAAAGTGTATAGAATTCTTGGCTTAAATGAATTGTTTGTTGTGCCTTTTCAAGTCCCCAGAGATAAATGATGCCAGATAATTTAATCTGATCGCCTGATAATATCGAAAATAGACGCTTATAATTTTCTATATTACTAGGATCCATATAAAAAGTATTTGCATTTACTTTATGAAAATCAGTGCCTACAAAACAATAGATACTCTTAGAATGTTGTAATATATCCTGCAATACAAAACCCAGTTCATTATCACTAAAAACCAACCAACAAGCTTGATTATCTTTTACAATTTTCATAGCAGGTTTAGATGATTCTTCCCAAGACTGCTCATAAAGCCATTCATCTAATGCGTCAGGTATTTGATTTGATATTTGATTCGATATTTGATTTGGCATTTGCATTACAACTGACTTTATTTTTTCTTCTGACGAAGTTACCCAACAACGTCGTTTCGCAAAAGGATATGTAATAAAGCTTACAATCTGTGGTTTGTATGCAGAGTATATTTCATGCCATTTAATATTTTCACCCTTTACCCATCGCTCTATTAAGGGAGTATATAATTCATGCTCCAACCATAATTTTTGGGGCAATATATTCGTTTCATCAAGATACATCGTCAGTTTTTTTAATAAATCATTATAATCTTTTGCTATGATGCCCAGTCTATGATTAAAACTTTCACGACCTACTTGCGAGGTATAACATATATTTATTAACCATTGCGAAAATTCATCCTGAGTTAAAGTATTTTTTTTATTAACTAAATAACTTTGAGCCTGATGTGCATATTCTCTCAATTGTTCTTGATTCACAGCCGACAATAGAAAAATAAACGGTATTTGAAAATTTTCGATTTTCTTAACATCCAGCTCGATTGGAAATTCTTCAACAATTAAATGTATATTTGTCCCACCGGCTCCAAATGAGCTAATACCTGCACGTCTTAAATAACCCGATTTAGGCTGCCAATCTTCTAATTTTTGTTGTACGAAAAAAGGGGTTTGTTTGAAATCGATATAAGGATTTAAAACTTCTGTATGCAAAGAAGGAACCAATTTTTTATGTTGCATTTGAAGTAATACCTTAGTCAACTGTGAAATGCCTGCAGCGGATTCTAGATGACCAATATTGGATTTAACCGAACCTATCGCACAAAATTGTTTATCTTCTGTGTAGAATTCAAATGCCTCCTGAAGGCCTCTCACCTCAATAGGATCGCCTAATAACGTACCTGTCCCATGAGCTTCAATATAGGAGATAGAACGTGGATCAATATTAGCATCAGCTAAAACAGATTTAATTAAATCAGCTTGCGCACTGGGACTTGGGACCGTATAGCCACTCGTCTTACCACCATGATTCATGCGGCTTGCTTTAATGATGCCATATATTCTGTCATTATCCCGCAGGGCTGCTGCTAGCAGTTTTAATAAAACACAACCCACTCCTTCAGCAGGCACATAACCCCCACTGCCTTTTCCAAAACTCGCACACCTTCCTTCATCGGATAGAAATCCATAACCACCTAAAAAATGATATTTTGCAGGATGCAAGGATAAATTAACTCCACCTGCTAAAGCCATTTCGCACTCACCCGCTAATATACTTTTACAAGCTAAATCAATAGCCGCTAATGATGAAGAGCAAGCAGTATCAACGACAATACTGGGACCCATTAAATTTAAAAAATATGAAATTCGATTTGCAACAGAAAACATTTGAATATCTAATGGTAATCGATTTCCCTTTTCCCATTCTTTTGCTATCAATAAAGGATAAAAATTATAAGTCACACCGGCAAAAACACCGACTTTATTATGGGTAGTAAGCTGTATTTTTTCACGAGTATACCCTGCATCTTCAAAGGTCGTCCAAGCTGACTGCATGAACAATCTTTCTTGAGGATCTAATAATGCGGCTTCACTCGGTGCAATATTAAAAAAAAGGGGATCAAATTTATCAATATCTGAAATAAAACCCCCTTTATTATAAAATTTTTCTTTACCCCCTTCTTGAATAGGATAATCTCTATAATTCCAACGCTCTAAAGGTATTTCAGTAATGCAATCTTTTCCTAGTTGCAAATTATTCCAAAATTCATCAAGATTATTCGCTTCAGGGTATATCCCGCTCAGTCCAATAATCGCAATATCTTTAAGTTCAGAACTTTGTTTAGTTGGAATATTTTTTGTATATAAATTTTGTATTATATTCGGATATTTTTCTTGGAGATAAATTGCTAATTCTTTGATTTGATTTTTTTCATAAAGTATTGTTTTAGACAACTGTGGGAAATCTTCTTGAATGCGTTGGGTAATCTCTAAACCTAACAAAGAATCCACTCCATACACTTCGTAGGTTATATCCACTGCAATTTTATCTACGGTTATTTTTAAGGTTTGCGCAAAAATCGTTTTTAAATACAAAAGAGTAAATTGAGATAAATCTGCTGAATTTAAACTGACTTTATCTTGCATACTTACTTTTTTTATTTCTGTAATTTCTTTAATTTCTTTTATCTCTTTTATTTCAGCATCAAACCAATAATGCTCTTTTAAAAAAGCATACGTTGGCAATGAAGCTACTCGCTGCTTGCTTTCATCATGATGAATAACCTCCCAATCGATGGGATATTTTTTTATATAAAGGGCAGCTATTAATGAGAGTGTTTCTTTATATCTTTCAGCAGACAGAGTTTTATATTGTCTAAGACTTGCCAGACAGGATTGATATATTTCATTATCTTGTGAACTTTCTAACCTATTTTCAAGGGGTTGCTGGTCATTACTAAACTGCGCAAGTGTCGTTAAGAAATCTTGTAATGATTTCACAACGAATACACAACGTTTCTCAAAGTGACTACGGCCCACGTTTAGGGTATAACTTAATGTTTCAAGGTTAGTCACTAACAAATTTTCTTTTAACCAATTTCTTAAATCGACTATTTTTTGTTGTAAACTTTCTACTTTTTTAGCAGAAATTGTCATTATATAATAAGGCTTACTCATAGCAATATTCGTAATGGGTCTTTCAACTTCTTCAAGCACAATATGTGCATTAGTTCCACCAAACCCAAATGAGCTAACGCCTGCACGACGGGGGATTTCTTGTTTTTGACTATCGATTAGTTTATGCCAATTTTGTTTTTCATTTACAATATAAAATGGACTTTCTGCTAAATTAATATAAGGATTTAATTTACCTTGATGTAAAGTTTTAGGCAATATCTTGTGTTGCATTGCTAATAAAACTTTAATAATACTTGCAATCCCCGATGCAGGCTCTAAATGCCCCATATTTGTTTTTACTGACCCTAAGCCACAAAAGGGTATTGGATAGGGTTTATTGTGTTGCGATAAAAATGCGTTTTTTAGTCCTTCAATTTCAATGGGGTCACCTAACTCAGTCCCTGTACCATGAGTTTCAATATATGAAATTGTTTCACAATCAAAGTTAGCTTCTTTATATGCTTTGATAAGCACATCGCTTTGGGCGGTTGCATTCGGTGCTGTGAGAGATTGCGCTTTCCCGCCATGGTTGACTGCAATCCCTTTAATGACCGCATATATATGATCACCCGCATCGACTGCTGCGGCATACGGTTTCAATAAAAGAGCAACAACGCCCTCACCCTTTACATAGCCATCAGCTGTTTTATCAAATGTCTTACACTTTCCCTCAGAGGATAGAACCCCTAACTGGCTGGTAATAAGAAACGTATCAGGATCGATCATTAAACTAACGCCACCTGCGATTGCAACCGAACATTCGCCTGCACGCAACGCTTTTACTGCACGATTAACGGCAACCAGAGAGCTTGAACACGCAGTATCAATAACCTCACTCGGGCCATGCAAATTAAAAAAATAAGAAACTCTATTGGCTAACATCGCAGGTGAATTTCCAGTTGCTACATGTCCTGAAAATAATTGTTGTGTCGCATGAATAAGCGTTTGATATTCACTAAATTCTATTCCTGCAAAAATGCCTACATTTTTGTTAGAAAAACTCAACGGATCATAACCTGCATTTTCAATAGTTTTCCATACTATTTCTAAAAAGAGTCTCTGCTGAGGATCCATCAAATTAGCTTCATGCGTCGAAATATTAAAAAATGACGCATCAAAATAACGCATTTGATTGATAAAACCGCCCCACTTAGAATGATTTTTTTTGGTTAGCGTTATGAATATTTTCATAATTTCTATGCCAATCCCAACGATCTGTCGGAATTTCTGTTATTAAATCATCTCCCATTATGAGATGCTGCCAAAATTCATTTATATTATTTGACTGAGGCAAATAGCCTTCCATTCCAATAATTGCAATATCCGCCATATCTTTGGATGGCTGATTTTTAATAAGAGGTTCTGAAGCGATTGGATTAATATTGATATTTCTCAAATAATCACTTAAGGCTTTAATCGTATTATGTGAAAAAAATATAGTAGGATTTATTTCAATATTATATTTTTTTTCTAATCGACTTGATAAATCTTTAAATGCAATAGAATCAAAACCGAGATCAGATAAATTATCTGTTTTTTTAATGTTATTCATTTTATTTAAATCAATTCTTAATGTTGCAGCGATTTGATG
>Ga0206895_1281_pt1 | contig 10936 bp, 14 predicted proteins | sample Alteio_BWOrgHeat_51_FD_152967 | JGI IMG/M metagenome (GOLD analysis project Ga0206895, IMG submission 152967) | Enriched cells from forest soil in Barre Woods Harvard Forest LTER site, Petersham, Massachusetts, United States -... | ecosystem: Environmental > Terrestrial > Soil > Temperate forest >...
TTTGGTCGAACACTAGGGGTATGCCGTCAATTAACTAAAAATACCATTGCCCCACGTATTTTATTGCTACATTAACAAAAAACGATTGATTTTCAAATGGGTGTATAGTACGATTTTGTTCGTGAAATTGAAGTCTTACGCATCAAAATCAAAGCAATTTTCTTTCTTTAAGGCGCGGTCACCCTCGTTCGGTGGTGGGCTTCAAAACGGAAAACGAAAATCAGCTCGTCCGATCGACCCGAAATCTTCGATTCACTTGGTATTAAAGGCGAGTCGTGCGAAAGGCGCCTGGTCCCTGCTCAATCGTCGCCATAAAACTAGAATTCAGGATTTGTTACTCAAACTATCCAAAGAAAATGGAATTAAAATATATCAATTCGTTAACGTGGGAAACCACTTACATATTCTATTGAAAACAAGGGATCGAAACGGGTTTCAAAGGTTTCTGAGAATCTTTTCAGCCAGGGTGTCGATGCTAATTACGCAAGCGAAAAAGGGCAATCCTCAGGGCAGATTTTGGGACGAACTTGCTTTTACCCGGATTGTTCAATGGGGCGTGGATTTCGAACGCATCACTCGCTATTTTATAAAAAATGAGATGGAGAGTTTTGGGTACACGACCGGTTTTGCACGAGAATTAGTTCAGCGGGGGAAATTATTCTTTGGATCGGGGTAAGATGAGGCTAGGCTAGCTTTGCCCAGCCTAACTGTTGTGTTGGACGTCGGATCTAGCCGGCAAATTCCCGATCACGAGTCCCGATAACAGAAAAAAACCTCCGTAGATCATCATGCCATTCAGAGACTCATGGAAAATGATCCATCCAAACAAAGCAGCTGAGAGAGTGTGTATTCCCTCAAATAGTGCGAGCCGATGTCCATCAATATGAGAGAGTAACCAGTAGAGAACGGCATAACAAAAAACGCAGGCGATCAGAGAAACGAATATGGCTGCACTCCAAGAGGTGGAGGTGAGTTGAGAAAGTTCATTCGTTTGATGAAAGATAGTGAGCTGCAGGCCCCACATCACCAGAGCTGCTCCAATTTGAGCAATCGCCAGATACTCGAATGTACCGACGCGTGCTCTCAGGCGTTTTGAGAAGACAAAGGTCAGTGCTTCGAGGACTGAGGCGCCGATAATGAGCCCTGCGGCTGAAAAGGCGAGCGACGCACTGGAGACCTCATATTTTCCCAGTACGAGTAAAAGCAAACCGAATATACACATCGGAAGTGCGAAGTAGAATAATCTCCGTGGTTTTTCCTTCAATACGACGAATGAAACTCCGCTCGTGATCATCGGACTGAGCGCACCCATCAATGCAAAATTGGTCACGCCACCCAGTTTCAGCCCGTACAGAGTTCCGAACGATCCAATCCCGTATCCGAGAACTCCTAGTAACAATACCGAGGCGATGTCGCGGATGGGTGGTGTCTTCCATCTTTTACTGAGCGCGAGATAAGCTAAAAAAATAAAACCGGAGATGCTCCATCGGAGGGCGATATAGAGTTCCACCGGAATTTCATTAATGACGAATTGGGACGCGCTTGGCACCAATCCCCAGACCAATTGAAGAAGTGCGGCAATGAGCAGCAAGCTTTTTGATCGAAAATCCCGATTTTAGCGACATTATTACAAAAGTATCATGGGTCTCTCCCACACTCAAGGGATGACAATCACTAGGACCTACGCTAGCCTGTTCGCATGGAGCTCACCGCCGAAACCGAATACTTCGGAGAAAAATTTTCCGCGACTGATTTCTCGGCTGTGAGACTCGCCGGTTATTCTTTCGAAGATTGTATTTTTGAAAATTGCGATTTTAAAGGCGTGGGGCTCGAACGCATTAAGTTCGTTTCCTGCAAGTTCATTTCCTGTGATCTGAGCAATGCGAAGATCGCGAACTCGCGCATGAGAAAAGTGTCGTTTGAAAGTTGCAAGTTGATCGGTGTTCAGTGGTTCCAGTTGGAGGACTTCCACACTCCGAATTTTCAGGAATGCAATTTGAGCTACGGAAATTTCACCGGGGTCAAATTGAAGAAGGCTGTTTTTTCAAAGTGCAGTTTCAGGGATGCCGATCTCGCGCAGACGGACCTGAGCGAATGCGATTTCAGAGACTCCGATTTTTTAAACGCACGATTCCAAGACTCCAATCTCGTGAAGTCCGACTTCCGAGGCGCACGAAATTACCTGATCGATCCCACTTTGAACAAAGTCAAAGGAGCACGCTTCTCGATGCCAGAGGCACAGGGATTGATCGTTGGGCTAGGGGTCGTTCTCGACTAGAGGATCTGACCTCAGGTCAAAGGTCTACGTCCCTGAATCACACGAACCAAAACTAGGATGACTGCGGCCACGAACAAAATGTGGATAAATCCACCCATCGTGTAACTGGACACGAGTCCTAATAACCACAAAACCATTAATACTACAGCTAATGTCCAAAGCATAAGAGCCTCATTTCTTCTCTTCGGGTTTAATTTCAGATTTCACTTCTGTTTTCGCATTGTCGACGGCGGCATTAATTTTACCCGCGATCGATTTTTTTAAAATTATTGTATTCTTCTTCGGCCTTTTCTTTGGCGTAGCCGTAGGTTTGTTGAATCTTGCCCGCGAGCTGATCCAAATTTCCATTGAAGGTATCGATCTCACTGTCAGTGAGCTTTCCCCATTTAGCCTTAATCTTGCCCTTAATCTCAGTCCAGTTGCCTTGTAGCATATCGTTATTCATTTTAGTTTCTCCTAGCGATCAATAAGCAACTCTCGAGCCAGGACCTCCCTCCACCGAATGAGGGTGGCGGAACGAATCAGGTGTAATGACCGAAATCAGCTAATAAAAGTGCCCCAATGAAGAAGATTTATCTGGATTACCGAATTGACAGTTCTTGTCTCAAAAATCAGTTTTTGTCTCGCAGCTGAAGCTACAAATGAATATAGCGGATCTGATTTGGAACGCCGCTTGCTTTATCAAGGGCATGAAAACAAATATACATCCGATTGAAAGAATAATGAGAATGGTGTTCGGCCTAATGATGATTTGCTTTGCCTTCGTAGGCCCGATGGCGAGCCCGTGGTTTCTGATTGGGATCCTTCCTCTTCTCACGGGGATCGTCGGTTGGTGTCCGCCCTACCAATTGTTTGACATCAACACCTGTGACTAGAGTGATGGGACTTTTGGAGAGTGTGTCTCCTCAGACGAGCGTTTCTGTCTCACTCGTTTTCATGAAGTTTGAGCAAAATTGTCTCAAAAGCATCGTTACTGATCTTAAATGGCAGCACCGTGACTCTGAGATGCGGCCCACTCATTGCTATTACATAAGGAATAACAGCAAGGGGATGGTCATGTCGCTAAAAAGTAAAATCTTGATCGTGGATGATGAAATAAAAAATTTGGAGCTTTTGAGAGCTAAATTAGAAAACGAATATGAACTCGTGGAGTCCACGTCGGGGCTTTATGCTTTGGAAGTGATTCATCGGTTTGATCCCGCAGTTATTTTGTTAGATGTAGTCATGCCGGAAATGGATGGGTATCAGTTAACCAGAACCATTCGCAAGAATCCCCAGTGGAAAACGAAAAAAATTATTCTTTTATCTCGTAACGATGTGCTCGACGATAAATCGGAAGGCTATCGTGCGGGAGCCGACGATTACCTCTCGAAGCCCTTCAATCATGACGAGCTCAACGCAAAATTGGATACTTATATTAAGCTCCACAATTTTGAAGAGCTGTTGATTAAAATGGATTTGTCACTCGGAGAACAGGTGATGTTGAAAAATGAGGAACTGGAGAGCGTACAGAAGTTTGCCCGCCTGGGGAGGAATGTGCGCGAAATCGTTCACCAACTCAAGAATCCGCTCACCATCATGAAATTCTATCTGGAAGATCTGAGAACACAGTTCCCTAGCCACGATACTTTGATGAAGATTGAACGGGCTGCGGATCGAATCGTGGAAACCACTAACAGTATTTTGGAAGTCACCGCTGAGCATGAAAAAGGCCACTCTTCGGTCTTGAACAGGTCAGCATCGTGAGATTTAATCTGGCTAAAGCAGTATTCCTGGGTGTATAAATGGTTCGAATGCCAAACCAAAATAACGCAGAGCAATCGATCAGTTCGCAGTTGGAACATACTACACGCGAGTTGGCCCAAATTAGAGATGCCCTCAATCAATCCGCGATTGTGGCGATTACCGATGCGGCGGGGACGTTTACCCACATCAACGAAAAATTTTGTGACATATCAAAGTACACCAGAGAAGAGCTGATCGGACAAAACCATCGAATTCTGAATTCTGGACATCATTCAAAAGAGTTTTTTATTCAGATGTGGAAGACCATTTCAAGCGGTAAGGCTTGGGAAGGTGAACTGAAGAACAAAGCCAAGGACGGGACTTATTATTGGGTGAACACCTCGATCATTCCTTTCTTAGATAAAAATGATAAACCAGTACAATATGTCTCGATTCGTTATGAGATTACCCAGCGGAAGAATGCCGAAGAACAATTAAGGGTGTATGCCGATCGCCTCGAAGTGAGTAACCGAGAGTTGCAAGATTTCGCTTCAGTTGCCGCCCATGATTTACAGGAACCACTCCGAAAAATTCAAACCTTCGGCGATCGCATGATCACCAAGTATCAAGATGTGTTACCTGCGGAGGGAAAAGATTATCTCGAGAGAATGCTCGCATCTGCAAAGAGAATGCGGAAATTGATCGACGATCTACTTACTTTTTCTCGGGTCACGACACAGGCAAAGCCTTTTGAAACGGTGAATCTCAATCAGCTTCTCAAAGATGTCTTATCGGATTTAGAAATTCAAATCGAACGGGTGAAGGGATCTGTTCAGGTGGGAGATCTTCCGAAGATTGATGCAGACCCGTCCCAGATGAGACAATTGTTTCAAAACTTGATTTCGAATGCGCTGAAGTTTCATAAAAAAGACTTAAGCCCTCTCGTGAGTGTCCAGGCCCGCGCTATTTCCAGAGCTTGGATTGAAATCACGGTTACGGATAATGGAATCGGATTTGAAGAAAAATATTTGGATCGGATCTTCACCATTTTTCAGAGGTTACACGGGCGTACTGAATATGAAGGCACTGGGGTGGGGCTTGCCGTTTGTAGGCGGATTGTGGAACGCCATAGCGGATCCATCACCGCGAAAAGCGCGCTGGGTGAAGGCGCAAAGTTTATCATCACTCTTCCAGTGAGTCATTCTTGAAAGGAATGAAGTTTTATGATTAAGAAAAAGTCTGTAGTGATTTTAGTTGCTGACGATGATGCCGATGATCGCTTGATGATCTTTGAAGCTCTGAAAGAAAACCATTTGGCGAATGACATCCAATTTGTCGAAAACGGCGAAGAGTTGATGGATTACCTGCATCGAAAGGGAAAGTATTCCGACCCAGCTAAAAGTCCGCGTCCGGGTTTGATTTTGCTTGATCTGAACATGCCAAAAAAAGACGGTCGGGAATGCCTGAAGGAGATCAAACAAAACCAGCAGATCAAGGACATCCCGGTGATCGTATTGACGACTTCGAAGGCGGAAGAGGATGTCTATCGCACCTACAACTTGGGTGTAAATTCTTTCATCACCAAGCCGGTAACCTTCGAGGCACTATTGTCGATCACTCGTGATCTAGGACGGTATTGGTTTGAGATTGTTGAATTGCCAAAGAGCGCGGAATAGACCTAATCGTGAAGAATACGGGTCCGATCAAAATCATGGTGGTGGACGACGATGAGGAGGATTTCTTCATCTTTAGAGATCTGCTCTCTGAAGTGAAGGATCAAAAATTTTCAATCGATTGGGCACCGTCATTTGATCAGGGTAGAAACGAAATCCACAAACAAGAGCACGACATTTATTTTTTGGATTTCAGACTTGGCCCGAAGACGGGATTAGATCTCTTAAAAGAAATGATCGCTGATGCTTGTACTCAACCCATGATTCTTCTCACCGGTTATGGTGAACATGAAGTGGATCTCGAGGCAATGAGAGTTGGCGCTGCCGACTACTTGACCAAAGACAAGATCACGCCTTACTTACTCGAGCGATCGATTCGTTACTCGATTCATCGCAACCGCACGATGAAGGCCTTGCGTGATCGCGAGGCGCAAATCCTGATGCAAGACCGTCTGGCCTCCGTAGGTTTACTCGCCTCGAGTTTGGCCCACGAGATCGGCACTCCACTGGGAGTGATCAGAGGTCGAGCTGAATATTTGGCGATTCAGGTGCAGAATGACGAAAACGTAAAAAAAAATGTGGACATCATCGTGACCCAAATCGATCGGGTGTCGAAATTGATTCGATCATTATTGAACCTTGCCCGTGGTGACCAAATTAAACAGGCGACCGAAGTCAATTTGATCGAGGTCGTATCGGAAGTGTTGGAACTCATGGCGCATGAACTTCGCAAGCATGAGATCGAAGTGAGGAATGAAATAGGTGGATATGCTTCAGTCGCGATTCACGCTCAAGCAGAGCCTTTACACCAAGTTTTATTGAATTTACTCGTGAACTCGATTCACGCGATCGAGTCGGCAATCAAATCAGGTAGAGCGAACGGGCATTTTATTCGCGTGTGGCTTCAGGATGTAAACGGAAATTTGTGCCTCAGTGTCCAAGATAGCGGATGCGGAATCTCCGAAAAAAATATCCGTAATTTATTTAAGCCATTTTTTACGACCAAAGACATCGGGCAGGGCACCGGCCTTGGACTGGCGACGAGCTACCGGATTATCGAATCGTGGGGCGGTAGTATTCAGGTGAGCAGCGTTGAAGGCGTCGGTACGACTTTTCAGCTTTATCTTCCAAAGGCATTGCGCTAGGCGATCAGGCCAGTTGTTTAAGCTTAAAAAAACGCTGAGCAAGGTCCTTCACTTGAAGTTCGGTGGGATGCTCAAGGCTACTACACCCAACAATCCTTCGGGCCAATTCTGGATGTTGTTCCACCAAATAAGTTTGAAAGTGATGTTTCGCAACACCGGGACCTAAAATCAGAATTTGATCGGCGGCGTGCAGTTCATGGGCGATTTCATTAAAAAAAACGGAATTTCTTTTGATATGATCCAGTGATTCCTCAACTGGCACCCGGGCAATCATGGAATGAAGGGCAGTGTATTTTCGTACGCTACCGCTAGCCGTAAGACGAAACAAACTTGCCTGTTCACGATCGACCCAAATTGCCACATTTTCTGAATTCACCGGTTTCTCCTCTATATCTGGTATTGCAATGCCGAGGCCATGGCCTACTGTTTTAAATAGGAGATGAACGAAAAAATAGGACCGGATGTCACGCAAAGAGCGGTGAAATGAGCGTATCTGTCTCGTCGATCGAATAAAAAAGGGCCGGGGACATAACCCCGACCCCTCTCGATGATGGATGTTTAGTTGAAGGGGACGATTTTTTTTGTGTCGGATGACTGGGATACCAATATTGTTTCTTCATTGGCGTTTTGGGGATGTAAATTCTGCGGGTCCATCGGCGCAGAACAAAAGCAAAACACATACCAGAAGCAAGACCTGATCTGGATCCGCTTAATGCGTTCTTAGTTGCTACGATCAGGGGCTTGCCCCGAGAATTGGGGTAAAAATTCTCAATCCCATTCCTGTCTTTTCAAGTAAGGAAAAGCCGGGTATGGATAGTGGCTCTTATGGAAGTTCACAGTAGAAATGCGATTGATCTCCTGATTTCATTTTTGGATTATTTTATCCATCCAAAAATTTTGAATTCCAGTAATTTTATTTTATTGCGTTCGCGGATTCTCGTTTTCTGGATGTTGATTTTTTTCGCGGTCATCCTCACCACTTTCCAACACCTAGTGGGTTTGGTCGGCCCATGGCACCCCTTGGTTTTAATTCTTGATTATTGTTTCCTGCAGGTGTTCACCATCATCGTGGCATTGAGATTTTTTGGCAGTTACCGAGTCGCGTTTTATGTCGTTATGTTTTCCCTTTACTTGAATACGCCGGTGGCGGTGACCTATTCCGGAGGCCTCCATTCGGCGAGTCTGATCTTTTACCTCTTTATGCCTTTGGCGATTTTCCAGCTTACGAAATCGGTTTCAACATCGATGATCGGTCTTTTCGCCGGAATCACGGAGATATTTTTCATTTTTTATTTGCACCTCAGTGGGTGGGATTTCGCCGGAAAGGGAATCATTGAAAATTATTTTCCTCAGTTGGCCGGAAACATACTCGTGACCACGATCGGAATCTGGATCATTGTTTTGATTTATTCGCGGAGTTTGGCTCAGGTCTCAGTACAGATTGCCGATGCGCAACGGTTCAGAACGATCATGGAACTTTCGACGAAGATGGTCCGCGAATTCGAAGTGCCGGCAACGGACCTCGTTCGGCTTTCCGGTTTGCTGCAAACGGATACCGTGTCCGGAGATACGAAAAAGCACCTTCAAGAAATCAATGATATTGTTTTTCGGCTTTCATCGCTGGTTTCAGGATTCCGCTTGGATCAGGTGGACAAGAAAAAACCATGAATCACACCCGCTCGGGGATGAATCCAGCCGATCTTCTTTAAAAAATCTCTAAATTGCGATGATTGTTCTTTGTTCGTCGATTCTCGGTTTTCAAGTCGACGAAACCCAGGTATTGATGATGCCTTCATGAAAGTCCGTACCCAAAACATTGTCGACGCTGTGATCTCATTCTTAGATCTTTTGATTCACCCGAAGATCCTGAATTCGAGCAGTTTTGTTTTGTTACGGTCGCGAATCCTTGCTTTCTGGATGACGCTTTCTGTTCCGCTCGTGGTCAGTATGCTTTTCCACTTTTATCCTTTAGTGGGGCCCTGGCATCCGATGATTCTCACCTTGGACTATTGTATCTTGGAAACGGTGGCCATTGTATTGGCATTAAAAGTTTTTGGAAGTTATCGAGCTGCGCTTTATATCTTATTGTTTTCGCTCTATCTGAATACTCCGGTGATCGTTACTTATTCCGGAGGTCTTCATTCTCCGAGTTTGATTTTTTACCTCTTTCTACCTTTCGGGATTTTCCCCCTGACCAAATCTTTTCGGATTTCCATGATCGGACTTTTTGTCGGTGTATTGGAAATACTGGCGATTTTTTATTTGCATCGGAGCGGATGGAGTTTTGCCGAAAAAGGAATCATTGAAAATTATTTTTCACAAACGGCGGGGAATCTCTTGATCACCACTGCTGGGATATGGATGATCGCATTGATTTACTCTAAAAGCCTGAATCAAGTCTATCAGGAGATTACCGACGCAAAGCAGTTTAAAACGGTGATGACCCTATCGAATCGGATGGTTGAGGAGTTTGAAGAGCCCTTGACCGGATTGACCGATCGTTGCGATTCACTCAAAAATGGAACACTAGCACCGGAAAACATCGGCACGTGCCTGAATGAAATCAACGGGATTATTTTTAAGATGTCATCCCTGATTTCGGGTTTCCGTACGGCGGCAATCGTGAAACACGGTGAACGATGAAAAAATACCTGAGATACTCTCTTTTTTTATTTTACCTCATGATGCCGTTCCTGCTCCAAAGGACGGGGGGAATTGAATCGAGTTTCACCTCCCTTTATATTCTGGCACCGCTGGGTATCCTCTATTGGACGGCGTCGAGGGCCATGTCGACCGCAGCAGTTATTTTGACTGTGGTACAGGTCTCTTACTTTTATTCCTTGCACGGACCACTTCCGTCTTTTAGCTATAGTCCCACGGATCCGTTCTATCCTCAGGTCCTTTTGGTGACCACTTTGGTTGGTGTGATGACTTTGCTCATCGGCTGGATGTTTTCCAAGAGTTTGGATCGCGCCAATGAGGAATTGGCGGAATCGAGAAAATTGAGATCCATCGGTACGATGGCCAACGGTCTGGCTCATGAAGTGAATAACCCACTGGCAATTCTTTCAATGAGGACTTCGGTAGCGCTGAAATTATTGGATGAACATCAAACGGACAGTGAGGAATTCAATTCACATATCCAGGGAATGACTCGTGCGGCAAAACGGATTACGGATCTCATGCAAAAATTGAGCTTGATCACCACCATGGAACGATCTCGCCCCAAAGAGAGATGCGATCTTAAAAAAATATTGGAAAGTATTCTTTCAAAACAAAAAATGACGATTACGGCGCAGAATCTTTATGTGGAAGGCTACCCGGATCTGCTCGAGCGATGCTTCAGAGAACTGTTGTCGAACGCTGAGTATGCGAGTGGAGCCGGCACTGAATCACCATGGATTCATATTCGCTTACGACAAAAGGGAAACTTTGCCGTGCTGACGATCACCAATAGTGGAAAGGGCATCCCGCCGGATGTTCAAAGCAGAATTTTTGATCCATTTTTCACCACTCGTTCTGTCGGTGAAGGCACCGGATTAGGGCTGAGTATCTGTCAGGCGATCGTGGAGATGCACGGAGGAACAATCCGTTACAATTCGAAAAGCATTAATCCGCAATTTTTGATCCAAATTCCCATCGGCTAAGGGAAGTTTTCCAGTGTCAAAATGGATCTTGGAAATATCGCACCGCATCTACTTCTTGTTATTTAACAAATAAGCTTTGGTATAGATAGTGCTCTATGGTAACTGAAATTCTAGGAAATAGGGGCTGGGGGGCTTTCAGTATTTCCGTTCAATTCAAATCCATCCATCATCAATTATGAAAACAAAAAAAAATTTTCTAAGTTTATCTTTTATTTTGTGCACGATTTTCGCGATTAACCTATCGGCTTGCAGCAAAACTGGGCCGACGAGCTCGATCAACAACGCGAATCTTCGCACCAATCAGACCGCCTTGGATTCGAAAGTGGAGGACTTCCGAATCGTCCGTAACGATGTGATGACCGCTGCGATGGCGAATGATTTCGGGGGTGGAACGCTTCTGAGTGCCGCGACTGGTGATGCTTCAAAATATTTGAAAAGCTCTCCCACCGTAGATCAACGAACCGTGTT
>Ga0206895_1158_pt2 | contig 10808 bp, 12 predicted proteins | sample Alteio_BWOrgHeat_51_FD_152967 | JGI IMG/M metagenome (GOLD analysis project Ga0206895, IMG submission 152967) | Enriched cells from forest soil in Barre Woods Harvard Forest LTER site, Petersham, Massachusetts, United States -... | ecosystem: Environmental > Terrestrial > Soil > Temperate forest >...
GATCATGAAAGCCTATCGGGACTGGCGCATCAGCGGCGACAGTGCCTGGCTCCGCCATCTTTATCCAAGAATAATACAAAGCCTCGACTACTGTATCGCCACCTGGGATCCCCGCCATACCGGGACCCTCGAAGAGCCCCATCACAATACATATGATATCGAGTTTTGGGGCCCCGATCCGATGACGACGGGCTTTTACCTCGGCGCGCTGGAGGCATTCACAAAGATGGGCGCATTCCTCGGTGAGGACGTGTCGGCCTATGAGCAGCTGCAAACAAAAGGCAAACACATACTCGAAACCGAGTTGTACAATGGTGAATACTTCATCCAGAAGATCGAGTGGACCGGGCTCAACGCCGCCGACCCGGTCATCGCCTCCCAGCGTTCGTATGGCAGTTCCTACTCTCCCGAAGCCATCGAAATCCTCAAAAAGGAGGGACCAAAATATCAATACGGCAAGGGCTGTCTCTCCGACGGTGTTCTCGGCGACTGGATGGCCCGCGTCTGCGGTCTTCCGGAACCGGTAGACCACGCCGAAGTCGTCAGCCATCTGCAGTCCGTCTATCGCTACAATCTAAAGAAAGACCTCAGCGGCTACAGCAATCCGCAACGCCCCGGCTATGCGCTGGGCGACGAAGGCGGTCTCCTCCTCTGCACCTGGCCAAAAGGCGAGAAGCTCTCGCTGCCCTTCGTATATAGCAATGAGGTCTGGACAGGGATCGAATACCAGGTCGCCTCGCATCTGATCTTTGAAGGAAAGGTCCGCGAAGGGCTCGACGTCGTCCGGACCTGCCGGCGGCGCTATGACGGCCGGGTACGGAACCCCTTCGACGAATATGAATGCGGCCATTGGTACGCCCGAGCCATGTCCAGCTATGCGCTGCTGGAAGCCCTGACCGGGGTTCGGTATGATGCAGTGACGAGAACCCTGTACGTGGATTCTAAAGTGGGCGATTTCGCCACATTTATCTCTACCGACACCGGCTTCGGAAATGTGATTTACAAGGACGGCAAAGCAAAACTCGAGGTCGTGTATGGGCAAATACCGGTGGAGCACTACATATACAGCAAATTATTCTTAGATGCGCATACACCCTAAAGCCGGCTTACTAATCGCCATCACCCTGCTCACGTTGATCGTGACCTTCCTGTTACACCCGGTCGCCCAATCCCTGACTTTCCACCACTTTGCTGACACAAGATCCTTGTGGGGTATCCAGAATTTCGGGAATGTAGTCAGCAACCTGCCGTTTTTGGTGATTGGCGCGTACGGAATTCTCGTGGTGAGCCGGGCTACCGCGCCGATGGCGATACGGTACAACTATCTTTTCTTGTTCCTGGGCGTTTTGACAACGGGGTTGGGATCGGCCTACTATCATTGGCACCCGGATAATGATACGCTGGTTTGGGACCGGATCCCGATGACAATCGTCTTCATGTCCTTCCTGGCGGCGTTATTGACTGAATTGGTAAGCCGGAAGCTGGGAGTATGGCTGTTGTTGCCTTTGGTGGCAGTAGGTGTAGGAAGTGTGATTTATTGGCACCATACGGAGACGCTGGGCCGCGGTGACCTGCGCCTTTACGGATGGGTGCAATACTATCCGATGTTAGCAACCCTGATGCTCCTTGGGCTTTATTACAAGCCAGCCGTGAAGGCCATTCTTCCCAGTCTGATTTGGATCGTTGTTTGGTACGTAATTGCAAAGGTGTTCGAACAGTTAGATTTTCAAATCTACCAGGCGATCGGAGTTAGCGGGCATTCGCTGAAGCATTTAGCCGCGGCAGTGTCGACCTGGTATTTTGTGGTGTTATTTAGGAAATTGTATGTACAGGGTACAAAATCCCACTGATTCACTATTGCAGCGCGGAGGGCTATATTAGCCCATGCTTAGCAAAAACCTTATCCATGGCCACCGGCCCGGCCTCTCGCGCCTTATCCTCTTCGTGGCAATCCTCGCCTTGGTCATTCCCATCGCGTGGACCGAACACGACATCCTGATCCAGACCCGCGGCACCATCGCTTACCCCCTCGACGATGCCTTTATTAATTTAACGCTGGCCAAGAACCTCGCCTTCGAGCACGTCTGGGGCATTACAAAATACTCCTTCAACTCGGTCTCCACTTCACTCCTGTATCCTTTCGTCCTCGCCGTTATCTATCTCGTCAGTGGCGCATCCCTCTTCGTTCCATTGCTTGTCAATCTTGTCGCCGCGATCTGGTTCCTGATCGCTCTCCAGCGCTGGCTGATCCGGAAAAACATCGGGCCGATCCCCCAACTGACAATCCTGCTGGCGGTGATCTTCCTGACGCCGCTGCCGCCGCTGGTAATGTCCGGCATGGAATACACGCTTGAACTGCTCTTCACCTTCCTTTTCCTCTCCACTTTTACAACACCGCTGAAACGGAAGACATACCTGTATGCTATTTTTATGTTGACCTCCAGCTATGAGACTATCCCTATAATACTAATTGCCTGCATCCTGCTGCTGGTACGCCGCCAGTGGTGGGAGGCGGTCAAGTTGTTATTTCTTTCCGTGTTGCCGCTGTATTTATTCGGGCTGTTCTCGATTACGCGGCACAACTATTTTATCCCGAACCCGCTGCTGCTGACCTGGGGGTTCCCATCGTTATCAGCGAACCCTTACTATCTCGGTTTCCTGATCGGCTGCGCGGTGGCCTTCACCGGCGCGTGGCTGGCTAAAAGCCGCACAAACTGGCGTTGGTATTCGATCCCCGCCGTTCTAACAATCCTCCTCGCCGCCCGCTCTCTCACCAACTTTACTCAAACCGCCCGTGACTGCGTCGACGTCTACACCAGCCAGTATCAACCGGCCAAATTCGTCTATGACTTCTATTACAAGGACCCGGTGGCCTCCAACGACCTTGGCGCGATCTCCTTCTATGCCGAAGACGCCCAGGTCATAGACCTTGCCGGTCTCTCCAACCTCGAAGTCCTGGAGCGGAAACGCATCCATAACTGGACGCCGGCCTCCGCCGATTCCCTAAGCGAGCGGATGAACGCCAACGTTGCCATCCTGCATCACAGCTGGTCGGATGCCGAAGTCGAACCCTACTGGTATCGGATAGCCACTTGGCAGATGCAAAATGATAGCGTATCGTTTTACAGCATCGACAAACGATTCGTCGAGCGGCTCCAAAACACCATGCACGCCTTCGAACCAAAGCTCCCGTCCGGGGTGGTCGTGCACTATTTCCCGCCAATCGACTGAAAGAACTTCGTACGTTTGCCGCATGACAATCGACATTCTAACCGTTCTCCCGGAGCTACTCGAGTCCCCTTTTAACCACTCGATCCTGAAAAGAGCGAAGGAAAAAGGCCTTCTGAATATCCGGGTCCATCATTTGCGCCAGTGGGCGGTCAATGAATATGGCCAGATCGACGACTACCAATACGGTGGTGGGGCAGGAATGGTGATGATGCCGGAACCGCTGGCGAATGCCATCGAGGCGCTTTCAAAGGAAAGTAAATACGACGAGATCATCTACATGACCCCCGATGGTGACCGCCTCAACCAACGGATCGCCAACCAACTCAGCCTGAAGGAAAATCTGCTCGTCATCTGCGGTCACTACAAGGGGATCGATCAACGCATCCGCGAACAATATGTCACCAGGGAAATTTCAATCGGAGATTATGTCTTAAGCGGCGGCGAACTGGCCGCAGCGGTCCTCGTGGACACGATCGGCCGTCTGATCCCGGGCGTCCTCAATGACGAAACTTCGGCGCTTTTCGACTCGTTTCAGGATAACCTATTAGCCCCGCCGGTCTATACCCGCCCAGCCGATTGGCGCGGCGCAAAGGTCCCCGAGATCCTTCTCAGCGGTGACCCCAAAAAGATCGAGGACTGGCGGCATGACCAGTCCTTGAGCCGCACAAAAGCGCGTCGGCCCGACCTGTTAAACGACGAAGAGTAAGGAACATCCTCCCGGGTTTAGCGGAAAATCATTGCCAGCCAAACCAATAATTGCAGGACAAGATAATACCCCAGAATAAGCATCAGGTTAAAGACAATTGTCTTTCTCATAAGGGTGGATTTTGACGTTTTCATATAGGATTTATGGTACGGAATCGCCTTAAAAGGCGCCAAAACCATACCAAAGCCCACTTATCCACATCGGATTTCTACCCATTCACCACCGAAAATTCATCCCGAAAAAACCCGTAATGACCGATAAACAGGCCGGTACGCATACGATACTGTTTTAATCGGACTTTAATGTCATTTAAGGGAATTTTGTAGGCTTTTTGTACGTTAACAGTTAAGCCTTCACGGCTTTTGTCAGTCCATACCCTTGGTCACTCTACTCCAATAAAACGATAAAAAACCGGGATATGACCATCAGCGGATTTACCATGGTGCGCAATGCCACCAAACTTTATTACCCCATCAAACAGGCTATTAGCTCTATCCTGCCCCTCGTCGACGAATTCGTCGTTGCCCTTGGCGAATCCGATCCCGATGACAATACGCTGGAGGAGATCCAGAGTATCGGATCCGACAAGATCAGGATTGTCCATACCGTCTGGGACCTCGACAAATACCCCCGGGGGATGGAGCATGCCCACCAGACCGATATCGCCAAGACCGCCTGTACCGGCGACTGGCTCTTCTACCTCCAGAGTGATGAGGTCGTACATGAGGACGATCTTCCCCGCATCCGCAAGCGTTGTGAGGAACTGCTGCATGAACCCGAGGTAGAGGGAATCCTCTTCAAATACCGGCATTTTTGGGGGGATTATGACCACTATATTACGTCGCATGCCTGGTATGCCAACGAGATCCGGATCGTCCGCAATGACAAGGACATTCATTCCTGGGAGTCGGCGCAGTCGTTCCGGCGCATCCCCGCTTTTGATGGCATCCATTACCGCGAGAAGAAGGGGACCTACAAGCTAAAGGTCGCCCGGGTCGACGCCCATATATATCACTATGGCTGGGTCCGGCCGCCGCAATATATGCAGAAGAAGCGCAAGGCCTTTGCTACGATCCACAGCGGCCGCGATGCTGCCGAGGCGTATTTCCGCCGGGAACAGGACGACTTTGATTTTGGAAACCTCAGCCAGCTATCCCTCTATCGCTATTCCCACCCCGCCGTCATGCAGGAACGCATCCGGCTCTTCAACTGGGCAGACCAGCTGGAGCGCCGCCGTCATACCCAAAGCATGGTGCGGCATAAGCATGAGCGGCTCAAATACCGGCTGCTGACCTTTATCGAGCAGAACTTCATGGGGGGCCGGCAGATCATGTCTTTTAAGAACTATCACCTCGTGAGCCGGTAATGCTCTATTGCTTCGGCATGGTAAAGACCGCCGGGTCGACCGTTGAATTCACGGAGATCTGCTTGAACGTGTCGACAAGCGTTGCGCCGGGATATTCGGAGGTGATTGTATGGGGATACATCAACCCGCCGTCTATTTTCTGGTAGTCGGCCATCGAGATCGAAATGTCGATCGATTGTCCACCCATACTAAGGGTTGTCGTGAACTTGTCGAGAAAGTTGGTCTTCTGATTTATGAAGTAAGTAATATCCTGACCATTTGTGGTGAGCTTCACTTTGTAGTCTGCCGAATCCTTGCCGATAAATGCTACTTTATAGCCCAGGGATGCGTAATTGGCGAGGGGATCGAGCTGTAACTGGATCTGGCCGCCCTTCAGTTGTTCATCGGGGATAGCGGTCGGCGTTGCCGCACCCATATATGGATTTACCGCCCAGCCCTGCGTAGTGGTAATGCAATTAATGACCTTTGTCCCATTGAAATCCCGGTCGGCTTTATATCCTTTCCCGACGACCAGGGTGATCGTGGTGTTTCCGTCCTGGCCCATAACCGAAGTGCTGCCGGTTATCACTAGCGATTTGACGTTGCTGACCGCATCTTTACCGCCGATGGCAGCGACGTATTTATTGATGATATCGTCCGCTGTTTGAGCGCGGAGGGTGGTGAACGCCAAAAGAGCCGTCAATACAAATAACGAACGATTCATAAGTGTTTTCATTTATTTAGTTTTATATAAAATATCTATAATTCGACAAACATAACTAGAAATTCCCGGAGGCTATTTACCTTTCATAAAATTACGTTTTCTCCATTAATCAAACCTTATTTCTATGCAAAAGGAGATCTTTCAGCGGCTTGACCGCATCGACCAGCTTATCCGCATCAAGGGTACCGGAACCCCCGCACAATTAGCCGACAAGATCGGCCTTTCAGAACGCAGCATGTACGAATACATCCGGCTTATGAAGGAATTCGGGGCGCCGGTTGTGTATTCCCGTGAACGGCAAAGTTATTATTATTTACACGAAGGAAGATTTATTGTTCGATTCCTGTCGGAGTAAAAGCACGTAGGTCCCAAACTTACTATTCCAGCAGCCTATTATCCTCTCATTCACACCTGTTGCTCGCTAAGCCGGCCGGCGTAAAACCGGCCGGCGGCGAGTGATAGTGTCGGAGATGCGAACCGCAGCTCCAGCGACTTCCAGCCTGCTAAGAAATAACGCCCCGAGAAATAACGGTACATATAGCCGCACCGCCCAGAGATCGCCCGTTGCAAGGCTCATTACGATATAAGGTAAACTGAAAAGGAAAAATCCACCGATCAGATACTTATTCTCCTCCGTCGCTGCCAGTGCAAACGGCAGGTAGACAAACAGCACCCAAAAGATCACGCCCATCATAAACATGTCGGGTTCAAACCCACCAGCCGCACCCGCCGCCGCCTTCGGCGGCGGCCCCCCCGGCCCCGATGGCCAATCGAAGCACCGAATACGTCACCAACCAGCACGCCACCATACCCACAATACTCCACACCACCCGTCGCGTCGCCCCAAACCTTGTCAGCAACAAGATCGCAATCAGCGCCACCGAAACTTCCGCCGATTCGCGGTTCAACGTCGACAGCACAATCAACGCCATGATCGACGCCATGGTCGAACTATAACGAGTATCTATATTCTTCAAAAACACATACAGAATAAGCAACTCAAGAAAATAACTCGATAGATCATAATAGTGGACGGTAAACTGCGTCAACCCGATCAATATCGGCACAAAGAAGACAAGCAATATCTTTTCCGTATCGGAGAACTTCAAGCTCTTGTCAAGGTTCAACAGCAACACAACCATCAGCGAGGTCAGCGCCAGAAAAAGCGTATTGACATAGTAGATCGCATAATAGAATCGCTCCGATGCGCCACCAGATATAGTCCGTACCCGATCCTCCGCCCCGAGTTCTTTCATACTGCTTCCCAACAACCCATCTGCCCCATACACGAGGTATTTGGACAACACCCGATACTGATTTCCATCATGATCGAATTTTGCATCAAAAGCCTTATGGCTAAAGATATTCGCCCCATAATTTGGCGTGAACCCAAAATAAACGATTTTGCTGACCACCATCGACAGCATGATCACCAGGACCGAAGTCATGAAGAGGTTGAATTTCATATGAACAGGTTTACGTGAACAAGGGGACTAATCTAGTATACCCCGCCGCATCCACGCTGCGGCTTTCGCTACTGTTCTGTTACCTGTCCCGAAAACGATCCGCTCACCCCGCTGCCCTCGGCCGTCAGGCTGCAGAAGGAAATTCGCAGCTTCCCATTCACGTGTGAGACAAAAACCTTTTGCCCGGGATCGCTGGTCAAATAATAGGGGTAATAATTGATGGTCAGATCTATGGCGTCCGCATCCTCACCATTGCTAAACAAGAGATCGTTGGTAGTATAGTAGACCCCGTCTTTGGGTTCCGTGTTAAAATTATTGGGATTAAATACAAAAAGGTAGTCGGTTACGCCGTCGTCTGCATCCAATTGGATCGCACCATAGCCCCCATAACTCTTGAAAACGGTGGCAGCACTAAAGTCCGGTAAGCCCCCCGTGTTGGTAATTTGTTGATTGGCAAGTGAACAGGATGGCGTACCCTGCTGATATTTGACATCCAGGTACACACTATCGGCAACGGTGGAACTGCAGTTGGTCTGGATGCCTTCGCAATAGTACCAGCCGCTTTGATAGATCATAATCTGGTGGATCGTTTCGCTGTCCTGGCCACTGTTTGCCGTAAGAAAGAAATTACCGGGACCGGACCACTGGTAGTCTGGCCCAGTTTTATCGGTACGAATAGTCACATCACTGCCGACAACCGGAGTGCTGTCGCTGGCCGTGATTTTCAGGCTCGTCGGACAACTCGGGCTGCCGCCGCCACTAAGGTCAATCTTGGGATGAGGTGGAAAAAGCTTATCGCAGCCGGTCAATATAATGACGGAAACGAATACGAGGGAGAGCCCCACGCTGGTATAACGGTTCATGATCACAGGTTTAGATTTTCAATAACGCACAAATCGGGCGAATATTTTAACGAAACGCACGCTTGATCTGCTCGATCGATACGCCAAGCAGCTTGTGGCTGATCTTGTCGAGGGAGGTTTCGCTCCCCGTAAAATGGAAAACGTCATGCTGATTCACAAGGTGCTCGCCAGGCTTCAGCATCGGGGCCTGTCCAACGCTTTCCAACTCGTAGAAGGGGCCCATCTGACTCCCATCCGCCAGCGGCCCGTCGTTATACGCATTCACTGCATCGCCGCTAAACGGAGCTTCAGCCGTTGTCCATTTCTGGTTCAGGTACGGCGCATCAGGATCGATATCGAATTGTGTAATGGTCAGCACTCGGTGTACCGCATCATAGCTTCCCATTGTCGGTTTGGCCCGTCTTGGATGTATACCCAGTTTTCCCCGGCTCCTGCCGTCGGCTTTAAAAAAGAGGACGCTGTCATGGTAATTGATCCGGTCGGCGGGGATCTCGCCAAAATAGTCGGTGGTCGCCGGCTTGCTCGTGTCCCCTGGGGCAGAAGTATATGGAACGACTATCGTGGTGGCGGCTGAAGGATTGAACATATCCAGGGACCACATACAAGGCATCCCCGTCGTGGCTGTCCAGGCATTGCTGCCGGTATTCGTCATCTCGTTGAGCGTTGTATAGCCCACTGCCTGTACCGATGTATCCGGCGTCAATTCAAGTCGACTGTCGATAGCGGACCTCGCCAGAACGCGGATGTACCGATCGATGACCAGTTGAATAGGGGCGCCGGCATGGTTGGTTAGCAACATCTCTTTTTCCACGGTTACGCCGCTATCGGTCTGTCCTTTCACCTCCCACGGTTCTGTATCGAATGCTGCCGGAGTCTTCCAGTTGGCAAACTCCATTTTTGTTCCTGCCGGAAAGAACAACGAGTACCTGCCCCCTTCCGGGCCCAACCACAGCCTGTTTTCCCCGCCAAATGCATTCATATGCGGGTCCACGGGACCGGAGAAAGCCTTGTAGTGAATCCAGCCGTAGCTTATCCCGTCATCCCCTCCGGCAGTAGAAGTGAAGACCTTACCCTGATACTTTGGCGACACCACGACCTCCGCCTTCCCTTGTCGCAATAAAACCAACGCGCTATCCTGTTTTTGCAGGAAATGTAGATCATAGGCAAAAGTGCCTGGTGAATAATGAGTACATTGTATAAAGGCAATAGACACCAGACAACAGCCGATAAGAGACCGATTGTACATAACAAAAGTTATTTAATTCACCTCCAAAAGATCCTTCGTCGGCAACACCGGAAACACCCCATGCGGCTCACTCTGATACCAGAACACCGTCGAGGAAATATCATCCTGCAACGGCAAATACCTCCCTCCGTCCCTCCACCCCAGCGCCTGGATCGTTACCCGCAAACTCTTATCGAACCGGATCGGATCGGTAATATGCCACCGGTACAACCCGAACCGCTGCTCGGGACTGTAATGCCCATCCCCTTTGATGACCTGCGCCAAACCCGAATAAGGACTACAAAATACCGTATACCCATCCACGTCAACCCCCGCCGCATTCTTCGTATGCGTGTCGAAATCGTAAGAGCCGCAGAAGTAATCCTCGGTCCCGGTCCCACAGATCGTCGGCCAGTCCTTATCCCCATCCATATAAAACTTTATCTCCCCCTCACCCCACCAACCGTTATTATGTACCCCCCACGCGAGGTAGGTCCCTACGTATTGCCCTTTACCCTGCACGCTATCCAGTAACGTCACCACGTTCTTGTAAGGCAACGGGTTCACCCGCCGGAACTGCGCATGGAAATAAGCCGCATTCGCCGGCACCTCCGTCACCAAATAATCGACCGAGTAATAAAGCACCATATCCTTGTCCGCTATATTTTCCATCGTTATCCGGCATTTCTTCCGAAAAGGCATCGGCCAGTAACAGTTGAAAGCACTCCCCGGGTTCACACAAACCGGCAGCGATTGCAACGGTGAATACTTCCCCCAGCCCATCCCGAAAAAGTCGCCAACCGGCACCTCGACAGAAGGGGTGGTCTCATCATCCCAATAGATGCGGAAAATCTCCCACCGCCAGTTCCCTGTCGGTGTCATCCAGATATGCTGTATCGATCCTGACCCATCGATCTCCGCGACAGTATAGGTCGTATGGGCCTTTATCACCACCGAAGGACTGATCTTCCATCCCTGACCCAGTTCGCGTCCAGGTCCGGAACCCGTTCCGGTAGTAGCCTTCCCGGCCGCGCCTTTGCCGCCGTTGAAGTTCTCCGGACTGATCGACCGGCTTTGCGCATTCGACAAAAGGAAAAGATTTCCGAGATGAGCATCCACACCGTTATAGGATTGCTGGGCGATTACCGTACCGGAGAGACAGCAAAACGCCAAAAGCGAGAATAATTTCATAAAGCAGCTTTTAAGTTAAATCTCCATAAATGTAAATAAAAAAAGAACCTGATGGCT
>Ga0206895_1285_pt1 | contig 10806 bp, 15 predicted proteins | sample Alteio_BWOrgHeat_51_FD_152967 | JGI IMG/M metagenome (GOLD analysis project Ga0206895, IMG submission 152967) | Enriched cells from forest soil in Barre Woods Harvard Forest LTER site, Petersham, Massachusetts, United States -... | ecosystem: Environmental > Terrestrial > Soil > Temperate forest >...
TGTCAGTTACTTCCTCACATGCGCTGGTCACGTAAGCGATTTGGAAACCGGACGTCCGCTTTACAACGTAAAGATAGAAATTGACACTATTTCCATTCAAACATTAAGCAATGGGAACTTTTACACAGACAAATTAGTTTCCGAAGATAGTATAAAGCGCGTTGAAATTGTATTTATAAAACCCGGGTATTTTAAATATTCAGTCCCCTGCGATTTGCCGGCTAACAATCTACAAATATCACTAACTAAAATTAAATAGATATGAAAGAATTTTTGTTTTTATTGCTATTTATTTTTATTGGTCATGTTGATGGCGAAGGAATTTCCTTAAATGGAAAAGTGGTTGATGAAAATCGTAAGCCTCTAGCAGGAATTCAAATAACTATCGACGGTAACTTGGGTCAGGCTACGACTGATCAATTTGGGCATTTTCATCTAGTCTTGCTAAACTCGGTCAAGGTTGGTCAGAATATTACTTTAAGATGCCAAAATAGACAATACAAACTATATACTCGAAATATCATCGCTTCTAACGAGGATATTACAGATATTACGTTAACCAAAATTCTCAATGACCATTTAACCCATAAACATCCTGTTCATATGCGACCAATGTATGACACTATTATCGCTTACAAAGATTCTACAATTTGGAGTGATAAGAGGGAAGATGGGGTTAGTTTTTCTCAAACCTTTGTTATCCCCACGGAGAGTAGACACAACATTCCCGGCAAGATGGTGTCAATACCTTATACTTTGTCGGAGATCACCGGGGTTATAACAAGAATAACAAGATCTTGCACTAGTGATGATTTCAATAATAGATGCCGGCTAAATTATATGTTCCATGATCCCAATAATGATCCTGAAAGGTTTGGAGAATTCGCTAAAGGATACGAAGGGACGCCTGAATACTTGCCAGATTGCCATTTGTTTCCGGCTAAGAATGGATTTACTTATTATCGTAAGTGGGTTGGCGGAGAATGCACTGAAGTGTACACCGCTTATTATAAAAAACTAATAACAATTAAAGTTAAAACAATGAATATTACTAAGAAGAGCGTCAAAGCTTGACCCTGAGCGGCGCCATTTCCGGTATGACTGGGGCGGGAAGAATCACCAAAGAAAGTTAGCTCCGCAATAGCTGGGCAAGAGATTGTTATGTTACAAGTTTTGTGCCTTTATTCAATAAGTCTATTAATACGGCCAACGAGCCAATTGCAATGGCCAATATATAAAAAAAAGTACAGGACGCAAATAATAAAAGACGTGCAGCAAATAGTGATCCAGGAGTCCAAAGCTTGGTAATTGTTTCCTCATCAGCACCGTACGTTTGTTGGAGCAATGTTAAATCAGAAGTGTTTGGATTGCTTTTTTCAATAGTATCATTGAGACAGAATCCGACACTTACGGCCTGCGGGCCTTCGCTCTTGTCTTTGACAACATTTACCACGCGTAAATATAAGATACTATAAGTAACAAGGAAAAATAGGGCTATAGTTCCTAATGTTATAAAAAGCCTCGGATGCATTTCGGGATTTAGTACATACTTAGAACTTTTGGTAAAAAAAACGAGAATTGGAGCTAAAATAATGAATACTGTAGTTATAAACTTAAACATGAATGAACTATCTCCTAATGGCGGATAAATCCAGCTGTCCCAATCACTTGGTAAAATAGGTGATAGCGATATCAAAGGCATTGCAGCAACGGCAGCTGTTACGACCCCATACAGTGACTGGAAATGCTTGTAATAAGCGTTGATTGATATCACTTGGTAATTTGTTTAAGTATAACTGTCATTTCATTAGTTGGACTGTGCTGATAGTCATATGTAGCAATTGTATCATAATATCCCGGCTTGTGACAAGTTATGTACCAAGTACATTTCGAAATATGTTTGAACGTTGTATTTGTTTTTCCCGATAAATTGTCAGCGAGATTCTTTCTGTTTAAAGTAACCTCAGCTCCAGTTGGATCAGTATTTACATAAAGGTCAAATAGGAAGGAATTGTCTAGTAGCACTAGCTCGTAAGCTCTATCATTATATCTCAAGACATTAATAGCTGCATTGAATTTGGTTACAGGATCGTATGTAATTGATGACTTATAATATTCGTCATATTTGTCAGCGATGTCGTGGAAAAAAAAAGTGCTAAAATAGCTTTGCCTTTTGTTGCTCGCAGCTTTATTTATGAGAATTTGCGTAAATTCAGTCTCTTTCTTTGATGAATCAATAAGTCCGGCAATTGTTTCATTGGCTTTGAAGCCAGGCGGCATATTAGCATATTCGGTTGTTAAATCTGCAATTTTTTCAATCAGGTTAAGTGAAGCCTTCTTAAGAATAATTCTTTGCTCACGATTGAGTCCGTTCTTATCACCATAGCCCGTTGGCATAAAAGATGTATGCTGAGGAATGAAAATAGCTAGTAAGACCCATTTTTGCAGAAAACGAAACACATTTAAATGTTAGTTATATAATACATTGCTGGTATTCTTTATTGTTTATTATTAAGGTACTCGATTGGGATTGATGAAAATACCGTTAAAATACGTCTTTTTAGTCCGACAAAAAGCCCTATAGATTATCTGCCATAAAAACACCTGTGTTCTTTATTTAAGGACATAGCTCCCTGCTATACTTGTCGAAAGGATGCAGGCAGCTAGCGCATAAGTGAAGACCGCTAGCTCTTACAATAGTGATAAATTCAGGATCACACTAAATAGAATTTTCATTACTTTTGATATCAAACGTCGCCAAACTATGCGGTGGAAAATTCGGTGCACCGTCCCAACTCACCGAGTCCAACACATTGAAAATAACCGCGGAAAGTGATAAGGTTCCTTCCCCTCCCTCTCCGCCGAAAATTTGCATCGAATTGGACTCAAAAGGGCTGTAAAGAACCAATTCTTCCGGCCCTTTGCATTTTTGGAGCCAAATGCATATAGGACGATTCAATCCATGTAATCAGGTTCTTCCTTAAATACCTGAATTTTTCAACCTCTAATCATTGGCGGCCGAAAAAAGGGAGCTTACAACGGGACCATTCACTTTCTATCCCAATAAAATTGCCAAGCTCTGGTATGCCATAAACAAAGCTCTTATCTAATGGATTGTCAATAAATTACAAAACCACTTTTTGCTAAAGCTTCCTAAAATCCCCAAAAAAGTTTAAATTTGAACAAATCTTCGTGGAATGCTTCCGATTATCAACCAGGTCGCAAATGAATACAAGGCCAGCCTGCAGAGCCTTTACGGTAGTCAGTTGGCGGAACTTGTTTTATTTGGCTCTTATGCCAGAGGAGATTATCATGAAGAATCAGATATTGACTTCGCGGTAGTGCTTCAAGATCCTCATACTCGGGCTTCATCGGAAATACCAAAAACCGCTGCTATCAGTTCCAAACTCTCTTTAAAGTACGGTCTGATGGTATCTTCATTACATACTTCACTTCAAAAAAAGCAGACTTCAATGCAAGGTGTCTATCAGGATATCCGCAAGGAAGGTATTGTTATATGACACATCCTGAATATGCGGAATCTGTAAAGGCTCTTGAAAAAGCAGAAGATGCTCTTGAAAATGCAGAATACAATTTAAAAGGCGGGTTCGTTTCGGCGACTGCAAATCGCGCCTATTATGGATGTTACTATTGTATGATCGCCCTGCTATATTCCAAAAATGTGCATGCAAAAACCCACCAGGGGGCACATGCAAAATTTTCTGAGCTGTTTGTTAAAACAGGGATATTCCCAATTGAAATATCCAACGACATTTCCGTAATATTTGACTTTCGGCAGGAAGCCGATTACGATTTAGACACAGATATCTCTCACGAAGAAGCAAAGGATTTAATAAAACGTGCCAGTTCGTTCTACCAGCTTACAAAAGCGTACCTCCAGGAACTTGTTCAAGATTCAAAGTGACCGAAATAAATTATATAGCGCGTAAATAAGGTTGCATTTCATTTAAACTATTGTCATTGATATCTTAATAAATCGACGATGAAACAAAAAATATTAACGACATTTCTATTTTTGACAACTTTCTTGACAACTTTCGGACAAGACAAATATTTAAACGATGGCAATAAATTTTTAAACAACGGTGAGTTTGACAAAGCAGAGAAAACTTTCAGAGAAGGAATAGAATATGATTCGACAAATTTAATATATCAATGTCAACTAGGACTTACTTTAATTCAACAAAAGAAGTATTCAGACGCAGAGGCCATACTCGACAAAATCTTAAAAATAGACTCAAACAACGTTGCCGCAATTTGGTATAGTGGAGTTGGGAATTTTAAAAATGGACAGGACAGAAAGGCAATTATTCGCTTTGAAAAGGCTCTAACGTTGCTTGACAAAGGTAGCGGCCAATATTATTCAGCAAATTGGTTCATCGGAAAAAGCTATTCTATTTTACTTAAAACAGACGGACTTTCATATCAAGAGACAGATCGGATGTTTGAATGTTATGAAGAGTATTTAAGACTTCAACCAAACGCTGACGATGCAGCACAAATCAGAGAATATGTTGACCGTAAAAAGAAAAGAAGACCGACAAGCAACGTATTAAAATGGGTGGACTTGTGAATTAAAAACGACACGCAATTAAAAGTTTTGTGCAATTGGGGCCCGGCGGGAATTACAATCATCACTGGTAATAAAATAAATGAAATCGGAAATTAAATATATAGAAATGGGCCGGCAATAGGGGGAGCTTACACCAATGTAAGCTCCCCTTAATTCCGGCCCACTGGGGATTAGAGTTTTCAAGCCTTTTAAGTATTCAAAGGGAAACGGATTGGGTGTATTCCAGCGGCGGTACAAAGCCAAGTGCCTGGTGAGGTCTTGAACAGTTGTAATCCTGCTGCCACTCTTCAGCCATTTGCCGGATCTCCTGCAAGGTGAAGAAGTGATAAGCATCCAAAAGTTCCCTTCTCAAAGAGCCATTGTTTCGTTCGATAAAAGCGTTTTGTACCGGCTTTCCCGGTTGGATGAACTGTAATTGTATATTCCTCTCCTCACACCACAGCCGCAGCCGATCGCTGACGAACTCCGGGCCGTTATCCACCCTGATTCGAAGGGGCTTCCCTCGCATCTCCAACAGCCTCTCCAGCACCCGGATCACCCGCAAGCTGGGGAGCGACGTATCCACCTCAATCCAGAGTGACTCCCGGTTGTAGTCGTCGATAATATTCAACAGCCTGAACCGTCTTCCGTCCACCAGGCTATCTGACATAAAATCCATGCTCCAGGACTGGTTAAGTCCGTCGGGAACTGCCAGTGGCTGCTTTATCCGCTCTGGCAACCTCCGCTTGATCTTGCGCCGGATATTCAGCTTCAACAGTACGTACACCCGGTAAAGCCGCTTGTGATTGCATTCATATCCTTTTCTCCGAAGCCGATAGTAGCACTTCCAAAAGCCGATTGTCGGATGCTTTTTTACCAGCTCTTCCAACGCTTCCATCAAAGCGCTATCGTCCTTGGGCACTTTCCTATACCGATAAACCGATCGGGGTAGATCAACTATTTTACAGGCCTGACGAACACTGAGCTCTTTATCTGTCACCATGATACTCACTGCTTCCCGTTTGTCGTCAGGCCACCGAACTTTTTTTCCAGCACGTGTTTGACCGCATCGATTTCAAGCGTGAGATTAGCCACAATTCGCTTGAGGCGACTGTTCTCCTCCTCGAGTTCCTTCATTCGCTTTACCTCGTTGGCTTCCATACCGGCGTATTTGGCCTTCCAATTGTAGAATGTGGCTTCACTGATGCCGTGCTCCCGGGCCAGCTCCTTGACGGAGAGGCCGGCTTCCTGTTGCTTAAGGATGGAGATGATCTGGGTCTCCGTAAATCTTACTTTTTTCATAATTCGCCGTTTAAGTTAGAGATTTTTCTCTAACCCTCCGCGGGCGACTTTTGGGGGAGCTTACATATGCTTTTTAGCAACTGCTTCATGCAAGCACCATCCCATGTTATAGATCTCGATGCCCTCAAGTAACATCTTGGAGTGGTTATTCATGTTAAATATCCAGATTACCAATTAAAATCCTTTGCAACAGTATCAACCCAGTCAACAATATTTCCCTTTTCGTCCCTTATGTCAGTTAAATACTTCTGGTCTTCTACAGCTGCCGGAAAAGGCAACGCTAACAAATATTTCATATCAACCTGTTTCCACGACTCGCTCATAAATTCCTTGCCTACTTTTTTATAAGTTGAGGTCAAAAAAATACTAACAGCCTCATACATTAGTTCAATAGTTTTTTCATATTTACTTTCAGCTTCATTAATCAATTTTTCAGGAATGAATACGTTATAAATTTTTACCATGTTCTCCTTAACTGTCCTTGGCTTGTAGAAAAAATGTATATTCTCATAGTTAAATCTTGGAGAATAACTATCAAAAAATAAATGCAAGTGAATCGTCCATTGTGATGAAACAACAATTTGCTTCTCTTTGAGAACTTTCTCAATAATGAAATCTTCCAAATAGTCCCTTACCTTCCAAGATATTGGCGGTCTAAGTTCAATTGTATTTGTTGAAGATTGAACGATTTGAAATTTTTTTTCCATAATTACTTACAATATTTACAGCTTAACCAACCTCAAGAACGGTTCAAGAACTTTTATTGCCTTCTCGCTTAACCCGCTAATGCCGTACGCTTCCGCCCATTCCGCAGCCTCCTTCAAATTAGCCATTGGAACACCAGATGCTTTTGCGTACGTCAAAATAAACTTGCTTTCAAATTCCAGTGCTTTAGCCTTAAGCATACCCAAAAAAGGGTTTCGTCTCATACGTAAGAGCTAATTCCGGTGCTTTAGTTTTAATTCTGCTTAACTGTTGTGCGAGCCTTTCAGGAAGTTTAGCGTATTCCCCTGTCTTCCTTACTCTACTCGCATCAGCGATGCCAAATTTAAGTACTTTTCCATCAACCTTAATTTCATAAAATGCCCAATCTCCAAACGCATTTTTACCGTTCTTGTGAATTCCCGCGGCTGCAACTGCTGCAGCAGTCAAATTATCCAACACTATTCCATCATTAGTTTTAAATGAGGTAGCGTTTTCTAATTTTGATTTAAAATCGTTTACTGTTGATTCATACTGTGCGCATACCTTTTGCAATTCGGCTGCATCCTTTGCCAAATCTGAGGTTGATTTGGACAGCAAATTTGCCCATGCATCAGCAGGTTGTTCAGTTCCACTTGCCGCAAGTGCAAAATCAGCAGCCCATCGTGATGGAAGCCATTCAGTCGAAACGTCGAATCCTATTTGTTTTAGCAGCTCGGTTTTGGCAGTGCTAATGATTTTCTTATCATCCTCGACTAATATATTGAGAGCTTCAGCTTCCTGTCTTAATGCCTCTATATAATTTTGCTTATTAGCAACCTCTTGCTCTGTAACTTGCGTAGGATTTTTATCATTGGAGCTTTCTAAACCATCTACGTCTATGGCAAGCATGGGATTGTTAGAGGCGTATTGATAGGGCGTATAATATGGATATGTTTTAAATAAGGGATTCACACTCAAAAATCTGCCCACCCTCGGATCATACATCCGCATGCCGTAATCGTATTGGTCCCCGAATCCCTTCAATTCCGGGTCTTGCTCCTTTCCATTAAACCCATACCGGTTGGCCGCCGCACTCCCAATTGTGTATGTTCGCCCCGGCATCGGCATCCCAAAGCTGTAGTAATCATTGGCATTGATAACATCCGCCGTGTAATATGCTACTGTGAAACTATCCGTCGTCTGCTGAAGCTTCTTATCCGAGATAGTCACCAGCACATTCCCCAAATGATTGTTCAATTCAAAGAGCTTCGCCCCTCTCACCACTACGTTCTGCCACTGCTGGCCTTCCCGGTTCACCAAGGTACTACAATTTAGCTTTCCCGTCGATAACCCCAGCCGGCTTCGGCCATATAGGTCCACCTCCGACTGCGTCAGCGCCCCGCTGTCCTTTGTCGGATCTCCCAGCGTATAGACTCCCATGACATTACCCTGCCCGTCCCGGACATACCAAGTGGTGATCGTGTTCCCCTCTGCAACCGCCGTCTTGCTGATCCGGTTGCCCGCAGCATCATAGGTAAAGGTCATGGCCGCTGAAGAACTTATCGCCGTCAGCAGTTTCCCGTACACGCTCCAGGTCATGTTAGACGTGATCCCGACTGCGCATCCTAGATGGCTTTCTGGTGGCTATTACCTCAAAAAGTACGTTCTATTTCTATGGGCAGGTATCACAAGTCGCCGTTAAGCCAGGCCAACTTGTCGAAACAGGGCAAGTAATTGGCGATCTGACATTGTCAAATGATGGCAAGCGTCTCCTTCTATTTTCGGTATATAAAAATGGGAATGAGATAAATGAGGAGCAGCAAATAGATCACAATTAAAACCGAACCTAGAAGTTTTCCAGTTTGTCCTTAAGTCGCTATATTTACCAAGTCAAAATCACCCAAATCATGCGGTGGAAAATTCGGTGCCCTTACCTCGTCACCCGAGCCTAACATCTTGAAAACAAATGCGGAAAGCGTCAAGGTTCCTTCCCCTCCCTCTCCGCTAAAAATTTGCATCGATTTGAACTCATTTGGGCTCGAAGGAATACAATTCATTCAGCCAATTTGAATTATATGAGCCGTCGGGAACCAAAAACGTCCAAATCATGCCTTCTTGCGACCCTCGTTTCAGCCACTTTCATTTTCCAGCTAATTATTTTATCTTTGTATAAATGATTTCCAATGAAATCAGAGAACAACTTCAATATATCGTTCGAGGAGCTAGCCTCCAGGGGTCAACAGATCGTTGCTCAACGATCAGAAGTCACCTTATCGGAAGCTTTGGAGCAGATCCAACTGTTAAAGATCAATTCAAAAGTCGAGCAATCGTCAAAGAAAGGCAGAACGAATTCCTGAAGTCTTACGCCTTACAGTCCGGAATATGGCTTGACTCTTTTCCTTCCGATACGCAATACCTGACCCGAGGGGGAGAATCAAAAATTTTCATGGATACTGACAAACTTAATGTCGTCAAGGTCAATGAAGGCGTTTATTATGCGACCTGGACGGAATATTTCACCAGTCTTGTAGTCCATAATTTGTTATTCCCTAACACGGCATATTCGCTGATAGGGTTTGGCGAGGCTGACGCAAAGTTATGCGCAGTCCTTAGACAACCTTTCATCAAGGGCCAGCAAGCGAAGTTGGAGGATATAAGAGCGATCTTAACATTCAATGGATTTACGAATACAAAACGCCAGGATTATTTCAATGAAGAGTTTGGTCTTATATTGGAAGATATGCACGACGAGAATGTCATTTCTCGGCAAGACGTACTGTTTTTCATTGATACCGTATTTTATGTGACCCAAAAATCGAAGTGATGCGTCATATCACACTGCAGGATATTAAATAACCAAATTCCATTTCCCAACCACCTCGGCTCCGACTGCGACCCGAATGTTTCGACTACACTTAGTTTCTCCAACGGTATACCGAAACAGTTTTTCCGCAAATGCAGAGGAGACTTTGGAGATATCTATACTTTCGACTCGAGTCCCTGGCAACATTAGATCAAATGTCTGACTGCTCGGGAAACCGCCAGTCCATTCAAATGATTGCGGCTCTAGGGCGCATAACGTTCGCCCGGCAAGATGCACTCAAATATACCTGGAGAGCCTACAAAGTGTCTGTCAATTTCATCGGCATTTACAGTTTAACCACTGAAAAAAGTACTAATTAAAGTACATTTGGAACAAACTGCTGTTATGCCTACCCAACTCGGACCAAATGGTAATGAGGGTAATGTCCTTATCGGAATGGTGCTGCTTAAAGATGATCAGTCGCTTCAATCTGAATTGTTCTTGAAAGATCTTAAAGAACAGAACTCGCTCAAAATCGAGAAAATTGGCATCGCCAATGGGGCAATTGTTATGGAGATCGACGGCGAGTCGGTTTCGATCATGTCACTGGCTATGCCTGTACCGTGGGGTGACATTGAATCTACGGCGGCATATGCGTATAACTGGGAAACGGCAGTTGAAGACCTTGAAGAGCATAAGGGGCACATTATAGTATCCGTCATGTACGGAGTCAACAATACTATTAAACGATTTCAGATCTTGACAACGGTAATATGTTCTTTGTTAAGAACGAGCAACGCGATAGGTGTGTATAAAGGGACACAATGTCTTCTTATCCCGAAAGATGAATATCTATCAGAAGCCAGGGAGATGAGCGCTGACAATCTTCCCCTCAATCTTTGGATCTATTTTGGGCTTCTGCGAGATAATGACCACAATTCCGGATATACTTTAGGACTCAGCGAGTTCGGAAAGAAGGAATTAGAAGTCGTTGGCTCAGAAAACCGTCTTAGCGATATTAAGATCTTCCTTTTCAATATTGCGCATGCCCTGATTGAACTTGATGTCACGTTCAGAGATGGTCAGACTTTTGAGTACTCCGAGTGGGGAACTATAAAAATCTCGCTTTCTAAGGGTCACTATATCGAAAACGAAACCTTCAAATTGGAATTTTAAAAACCCTTTAGAGTGTTTCAGCCAACCAATCCTTACCTTTATTCCATCAAATTCACCCAAATCATGCGGTGGAAAATTCGGTGCACCGACCCTACGCAGCGAGCCCAACACCTTGAAAATAAACGTGGAAAGCGGTTAGGCTCCTTTCCCTCCCTTCCACAACTCCCCCCAGCCTATTATTTTAATTCCGCCACCGCAACGGGATCCATATCCACAAACTCTTTATTCTCCCCCGCCATGCCCCATATAAATCCATAACTAACCGTGC